>Ga0078972_1005454_pt1 | contig 32258 bp, 28 predicted proteins | sample YelNatPaOPGAMG01_FD_67568 | JGI IMG/M metagenome (GOLD analysis project Ga0078972, IMG submission 67568) | Hot spring thermophilic microbial communities from Obsidian Pool, Yellowstone National Park, USA - OP-RAMG-01 (SPADES assembly) (version 2) | ecosystem: Environmental > Aquatic > Thermal...
AATGAACATTTGCGTTCGGCGCAGGGCATGATGCCTCGAGGTGGCCTTCGCAGCGGCAGCGAGGACAGACACCGAAAGGCGAATGCCGGAGCCAACGATATTTCATATTTAAAGTTGATCAAGTATATATTTAACATTTGTCGTTACATTCACGCACATCATGAGCATTATATTCTAAACCTACTTCAAAAGCCGAATGTTTATTTACCATGCCAATTTTAGATCCTGTATTTCCTGTCGTTTATAACTTTTTGCTTCCGGAAATTTTCAACCCGCTGATTTTCAAACTTTTAGGACCAAAAAAATTATCTTCCTGCTGTGTTTCTTTTGAAAGTATGATCTCTTCCACATCAGATACATTGCCCGAGATCGATCCGCCTGTCAGGGGGATCAAATTTTCACCATCACTGTACCAACCAAGTCTTATTTCCCCTCCAAAATCTCCCGTCATGGGATCTAACCCAAAGTCTGAAAAAGACAGAATTTTGAGGTACTCGCCTTTTTGAAGATCGTCTTCACCAACTTTTCCGGGTTCAACGACAAAATTGGTCATATGGCCAGTTGGTTCGATTCCAAGGTAATGCGCATATCTGACGTCGCCCCATATATTCTTAACGATTGAATCATCGATGATCTTAACCTTTTTCACGGGAAAGCCATCTTCATCGTAATTAAGAGAATAAGCCGATCTCTCAACGAACGGATCTATCCACATCGTTATTCTATCACCGTTTACGCCACTTCCTTGAAGATTCAAACCCACTTTTGCATTTGAAAGATGCTCGTAGATATACCTTGCCGATACTTTGTAAAGATGATATTTGAAGAATTCTTTCACGGATTCTCCAGTTAAAATGACGGGAATATCTCTGAGATTGGGAATTCTGACCGCATGGGATCTATCTTCTGTCACTTTCATGGCATTTGCGATTTTGTCTTTTATAATTTCATCGTCGAATTTTGAAAATTGAAAACTCCAATAAAGTTCGACTTCTTCTTTTTCGGCACGAGAGGTCGTTACAAATTCAACGTAAAGGCTGAAAAGATCATTTGACACATCCACGCCTTTCGAATTGACTATTCTCTCTTGAATATGATTCATAAAAATCTCGGAAGAATTTATCCATGCCTTTTCCAACTTCTCGGCGTACATGTCGGAAACCACTTCGTCGATCGAATTCGATAGCGCTCCCTTTGCAGAAGACTCCTTTCTTTTCTCTGATGGTGTTACAAGCGGATATGGCGTATTTTTCACGAATTTGGATGAAAAGATATTTTCCTTTATCAAAGATTCAACATCGATTTCATCCATTCGAGGATGAATTGTAAATTCAGACGATCCTCTGTACATTTTTCCATTTTCTTTGAAATCATGATACACGGTGACGAAAAATTTGTGAGTTTTTTTGATGCGATTCATATCAAGCGCATCCTTAACGAAAAACAATTCTTTTCCATCAACTCTTTTTTCTATTATCTTCCAATCATCAATTTCTTCCTGAGATTTAAGAGCACTGGTTATCAAATCTATCATCATCCAAGCCTCGCTTTCGCTTTTATGTATGGCCCGCCAGAAGAAACTTTGACGAATTCTTTATGACCTTTTCCGCACGATCCTGTGCCGGACAACTCGAGATCGCCTGATACCATAGTGATCGACTTAAGGAGATCTGGAACATATCCCGTCATGAGAATGGGAGAGACTATCTTGTCAGTCACTTTACCATCTGCTATCTCTCTACCGTAAAGAATCCAACACTGAATTCCCCAATTTTTTGGATCTTCCATTCCACTTGAGATCTTTTCGAGAAAATAGCCATGTTTGACAGATGAGATCATATCCTCGAGCGTGTCATTCCCGGGAGAGAAGAAAGTGTTCGTCATTCTTGAATAAACTTTTCTTTCGAAAGATTCCCTTTTTCCATTTCCGGTTGGTTTTGTACCAAGACGTAGCGCTGAGATAAGATCGGATATCCCAGTTTTAAGTGTGCCATGGTCTATCACGATGGTATCAGTTCCAAGTATGCCTTCATCGTCAAAGAAGTAAGAAGAAACTTGTTTTGCGGCTGCAGCACCATCGTGCATGGTCACAAGATCTGATGCCACCTTTTTGCCCAGATACTCGACGGCTTTAGCCCTTTCCTTTACAAACATGTCCATTTCCACGCCATGACCGAAAGCCTCGTGCGCTATCACACCGGCAACGTCCGGTGAGCATATCACATCGTACTCACCGGGCTTTATCTTTTCGGAATCAAGCAATATTTCTGCTTCTCTTACAACCTTTTCAACGCCACCATTCATTTCATCGAGAATCTCTGCTCCTTTCAAACCGGAAAAACCTTCGTAAGAATATTTCATTTTTTCTCCCTCGCTGGCGATCGCCTGAAGATATCCCTGTGACCATATGTAACTTTGACGGAGAGACTTTTTTGATGAAACGAATATCTTGTTAACTTGAACCTCTTCATAAACAGACCAGAAATTCACGATTTTTTTCGACATTTCATGGGCATAATTCCCCATTTTTGAAAGTTTTTCTATCTTTGTACCGGGATCAACTGATCTGGGAAGTATTTCAACTTCACCCTCAAAAGTTCTGGAGATCGTCTCCTCACTTACACATGGACATTCCAAAACACGACCCTGCCTTTTGATCTCTTCGAAGGATTTCATGAGTTGATCATTTACAAAATCAACAATAACAGATGGCTCCTCCATCTCATTGAAAGAAAACTCTGAATAATTAAGACCGTTGAAGATTCTCAACACAAACCCTCTTTCATTCCAATTGCTATCGCTGATGTTTATTCCGGTATCCGTTACTAAATATCTTTTTCCGTACGTGTCACTTCCAAGGATCGAGGCATATCCATAAATTCTTGAGAGGGTAGAGACGATTTTCTCAATTATGAACGCTTTTTCATCCAAAAATTTTGAGAATTTAACCTTCATTTTTAACTCCTTTCAACCGAATGCAAGAGAGCGACTATTTTGTTTTGAAGTTGAACGGCGATGTTGGGATCCCTGAAAAGGTTCTGCGCGTGAAGACTTCCATCAAAAATCACCTTTTCACTCTCAAATGGAAGAGACCTTGCGATTTCATTGGCGATGTCGAAGACAAAATCTTCCTTCGAAAAACACACAAGTGCTCTTTTTGCCTTTCCGCTGAGTTTAGAAAAATCTTTGGGATAGCCGGCCGGAGAAAGTAACACAAGTCCATCTACAACTTCACTCGTTTCAAGCGCTCTAAGTGTCGCGGCACCTCCCATGCTTGCACCGACTATGGAAACGTATTTATGATCTTTTAAAGCGTAGTTTATCGCCCCAATGACATCAAGTTCATATCGGGTGTCTTTTGATTGCGAGTTACCATATCCACGAAAATTGAAGGGCATCGCTGAAAAACCTTGCCCTTCAAGATATCTTGCAAACACTTCCCAACTTTCCATGTTGAAAATTTTACCATGAGCCAAGATAACGATATGATTCGAACTGCCAAAAATTTCTGCCTCTATTTTCAACCCATCCTGACTTAAAAACGTTACACTTTCCATATCTGACCTCCTTACTTTTTCCTGAAGATGATTGCCGTGATCGCAACGGCAACCACCAGGCCTGTACCTATCGAAGCGGCAACCAAAAATGCGTTGAGCATCATCGTTGTCCCTTCGGTTGAATTGCCGATCACAAAGGCATTCATGGCCTTGAATGCCATAAAACCTGGTACCAAAACCACTATCCCGCCAACTATCAAAGGTTGAGATGGAATATGCCTTAGACGTGAAAGAATTCTTCCAATCAAGCCAACCGCCAGCGCGGCTAATAACGTTGATGCCACCATACCATATCCGAGGGTCAAAGAGTAGATTAGCCACCCTATAAAGCCTATACTTCCGCCAAGTACTGCATCCAAAGGGCGGGCATTGTAAAGCAGCGTAAAACTTCCGCTTGCAAGACCCGCAATAAGTGATTGAACGATTAAATTCAAAATTTCAAGCCTCCGACAAAGACGCTGCCTGCTGATATTCCAAAAACGAGAGCCACCAACAGGGCGAGTGCTTCACTTTCTTTTATGGTCCCAGATATGACACTTCCCTGAGATATCTCTGAAAATCCGTTGGTTATGAGTAAACCAGGTACAAACAACATTATCGATCCGGATATGATCCCGTTCAAGGCAGACCCTTTGAAAATAGGCATCAATATCCATGATCCTATTGCTATAATCACGCCTGAACTGAATTGTTGAAAAAATCTGTTATCAAGTAAACGGATGTAATTAGTTGCCGCGTAAACCATGGCACCCAGCACCATCGATGCAAGAGCGCTCATCAATCCTCCAACAAGTATGTACTCAAATCCTCCACAGGCAAGAGCGGCGGCTATTAATCGAATGAAAATTGGATATGAAAAATCGGCGCTGAGAATAAATTTCAACTGAGAATGCGCATCTGAAAGATTTACCTTCCCATCAACGAATTTTTTTACAAGTGCATCTATTTTTATGAATTTGTCAAAATCACTTGAGAGATTGCCGGTTCTTTTCGTCATCGTCATGGCATTTCCATTCGAGTCTCTTATCGTTATGTAGATGACGGTGTAAATTATCGCGATGTCAACTTCGAAACCTAATTTATTTCCTATTTTGGATATCCATGTTTCCGTTCTTGTCGTAGGAGAACCTGTTCTCATAAGAGCAGCTGCGGTATCAACCATGAAATCAAGAGTCTTACCGATATCTTCTGCCAAGAAATCATCTCCCGTCAAATTATTATACTCAATCATAGGCGAATTTCGAAAAAGTTAAAGTATACAAGTAAGTAGAACTAACTCATGATGTGCGTGGGCGATTCCGGCCTACGAGCCGGCATGACAGAAGGCAAAAGCAAAGACTTTAGAGTATAAAAAAAGAGGCACATACATGCCTCTTTTTATACTAAATCTCTTTTAAAAGTGAAATGAATGAACAGCACATAGCACGTGGCTCATGGCAGGTGGCGCGTATAAAAAACAGTGAATAATGAGAAGTAAGCGGTAAATGACAAATACTTATTTGCTGTCACGAAAGGCGAATGCCGGAGCCAACGATATTTCATATTTAAAGTTGATCAAGTATATTTACGATTTTATCTTTTTTCTTTACGCCTGCTGTTCTTTTTTCATCTCTTCTCTCGATATTTTTGCGACAGGGTGTTCTTCGATTTGAATGTTGTTGTATACGGAAAGTCCTGTACCAGATGGTATAAGTTGACCTATTATGACATTCTCTTTTAACCCTTTGAGAAAGTCAGATCTTCCCTCAACTGCTGCCTCGGCAAGTATTTGCGGTGTCTGTTGGAACGACGCTGCGCTTAAAAATCCTTCGCTTTCAAGAGAAGCCGTTGTTATTCTAAGTAATTTTTGTTTGTACTGGATCTCGTTCTTCGTGTTTATTATGTATCTATCACGCTTTTCTCCATCTTTGATTACGATGGCCTTTACGCCCGCCTTCACCATATCTGAAACAACCGCTTCGGTCAGAATTTCTCCGGCTTTGGCAATTTCTTTGCCAACTTCGTCTATGCTAAGGACTGAGTAGGCAAGTTCTTTCCCGACAACCTTTTTTCTGTTTTCATCTACTTTCAAATTTTCTTTTCTTATGTCTTCGTTTACCTTTTTTGCCTCTTCTAAAGAAAGCAGAGTGCCTGGCAGTATGTTTGTATCTCCGGCATCTGTGACTTCGACTTTGTTGAACATCTGTTTTATTATGACCTCAAAATGTTTGTCATGGATGTCCACACCCTGTTCAGCGTAAACTCTTTTGACTTCTCGAAGTAAATATTGAAAAGAACTTTCGGTGTTTACTTTTTCGAGTAAATCCCTTGGTCTTATAGTTCCGGTTGTCAAAGGAGTACCGGCTATGATTCGTTGTCCTTCCCTTACGCGTATTTGAGTTTTCTTCGGAACCGTGTAATCGTGAAGATTTCCTTCATCATCTTCGATGTATATTTTAACGGTTTTGTTTTCTTCCTGACTTATCTGTTTGACATAACCGGACACATGACTGAATATGCCTGAAACGTCTTTTAATTTCTTCCTTGCCTCAAACAATTCTTCAGCCCTCGGAAGACCCTGAGTTATATCTCCTGTTGTCGCTATTCCACCGGTATGGAAAGTTCTCATGGTAAGTTGAGTACCAGGTTCTCCTATTGACTGTGCCGCTATTATTCCGACGGCTTCGCCAACGTGGACGATCCTGTGGTTTGAAAGATCCATTCCATAGCATTTCTCGCAAACACCGTTCGAAAGTTCGCAAGTCATAGGAGATCTTATCTTTATGTAAGGTCTTAACGTGATTGTATCGATGTCCTCTTCGAAGAATTTTTTGGCCAATTCCGGCGTAACCTTTTCTTCGTATGTTGCAATCTCTTTTTTACCATTTTTGGAAAGTATCGGGGAAACAGTCACTCCGCCAACGCAAGGATAGATATCCGCTTTTATCTTGGACAGTCCTAACTTTCTGGCCACATTTATGACATTCCTCAAAGGTTCGCCTTTTTTGAAGATCAATTTGGACGGCACTCCAGAAGATGTGCCTTTATCATCATCGTAAAGATCATCGGCAATTTCGGCATAATCTTTAAGATCGTTTATCATGTCGATCTTGACATCTTCAGTTTTGTGAACTTGAACTTCTTCTATTGTGCTTACGGCTTTATGTGCATCGTCTTCTTCCATCATCGTGTCACGTTCGTAAACAACTTCTTTTGTTTTTGGATTAACGACATCTTCGGCAAGCACACGACCAAAGAGAGAATCTTCCAATTTTTCTATCACGACATCGTCGTCTCTCAAGGTTTTGAGTTCTACGCCATTTTTGGTTCCACAGTCTGTTTCTTTTATCGTCATCGATTGTGCAACATCGACAAGTCTTCTGGTGAGATAACCGGAATTGGACGTTCTCAAAGCCGTGTCTGCAGATCCTTTTCGGGCCCCGTGTGTGGATATGAAATATTCCATGACGTTTAAACCTTCTCTGAAATTGGAAAGTATCGGAACTTCTATCGTTTTGCCGGATGGATCTGCCATAAGACCTCTCATACCTGCTATTTGTTTTATCTGGTCAATACTTCCCCTTGCTCCGGATCTGACCATCATGAAAACAGGATTGAATATATCTTTTGACAATTCATCGTACGTAACATCCTGAATCGCTTTGGTTGCGTCTTCCCAAATTCTGACGATCTGCTCGTACCTTTGCTGTTGATTTATCATACCGTTAGAAAATGCCTCTTCAACTTTATCTATTTTTTGCTGAGATTGATTTATTATCTCTGGCTTCTTTTCGGATATAAGCACATCTCTGACGGAAATCGTAACACCAGAGATCGTTGCATATTTAAATCCGAAATCTTTTATTCTATCAAGTACATCAGCCGTTGCGTCTATATCAAAAGTTTTAAAGGCTTTGGAAACGATGTTTTTTATCTCTTTTTTATCGTAAGTTTTTGTGTAATCGATGAGTTCTTCAACTAACCCGTCGTTAAATATGACACGACCAACCGTTGTGTCTTTCACAAGTTTTTCACCGCTGGTAAATTTCAACAACACATCAATCGGCGTATGCAACGTTATGTAACCTGTGTCGTATGCCAGTATCGCTTCCTCCGCGGACGAAAAAATGGTTTTCGGTTTTCGAAGCTTATCGTTTTTCATGGTCAAATAGTACATTCCGAGTATTATGTCTTTACCTGGCATCGAAAGTGGTTGACCGTGAGCCGGACTGATAGTGTTGTATTTGGAAAGCATCAGGAACTTTGCTTCAGCCTGTGCTGCCGCGGAAAGTGGTATATGAACTGCCATCTGATCTCCATCAAAATCGGCATTGAAAGGAGGACAAACAAGCGGATGAAGTTGAATTGCGTCTCCTTCTATCAATTTCGGCTCAAATGCCTGAATGCTGACCCTGTGAAGCGTTGGTGCCCTGTTGAGCAAAACTGGATGCCCTTTTATGACATCTTCAAGTACTTCCCAAGCCTCCGGCACTTCTCGCTCTATCATCATACGTCCCCATTTTCTTGCCGACTTGTCAGGATCGCTTTTGACAAGTTTCTGAAGCACAAATGGTTTGAACAATTCCATGGCCATTTTTTTCGGAATACCACATTGATCTATCCTCAAAGTAGGCCCTACGACTATAACCGCACGACCGGAATAATCGACACGCTTACCGAGCAGATTTCTTCTGAATCTGCCTCTTTTTCCTTTAAGCAGATCGGTCAAAGATTTCAAAGGCCTGTTGGATTTATCCATAACTGACTTGCCGCGTTTTCCGTTAGCCACCAAAGAATCAACCGCTTCCTGAAGCATACGTTTTTCATTTCTTACAATTATGTCCGGAGCGCTCAATTCAAGCAGTTTTTTCAGTCTGTTATTTCTGTTTATAACTCTTCGGTAAAGATCGTTCAAATCTGTTGTGGCAAAACGACCTCCATCGATTTGAATCATGGGTCTAAGATCCGGCGGAATGACAGGTATTACGTCAAGCACCATCCATTCAGGCCTTTGATCGCTCTCGATGAGACTTCTTACCACATGAAGACGCTTGAGAATCTTCATTTTTTTGTTTGAAGCGGATTCTGGGATATTTTTCAACTCTGCTTCAAGTTTGGTTTCAAGTTCTCCGAGATCTATTTTCTCAAGCAATCTTTTGATCGCAGAGGCTCCAACATCTGCCGTTATCTTATCCTCATAGATGTTTTTGTAAGCATCGTACTCGTTATCAAGGATAACATCCCCGATCTTTTTGCCTATTTCACTTGCCACCGCTTCGTCTATGTCCGTTATCATGACAACCGTTCTGTCGTTTTCTATCTCAAATTCTTTATCAAACATTCCGGGATAATACTTTTCAAACACTCCAAGTTCTTTAACCGTTAGATCTTCGTCTTCGTAAACGAATCTATCGGCTATGTAATCTCCCGCTTTTATCTCCTGTCCATCTTCAACGTAAGGCGTGATGCCTTCGAAAAGCGGATATGATCTTTCAATTCTTTGCAATTCTCCTTTTTCTACGATGCTTATCTTGTCACTCGAGTTCGCAATGATTTTGCCGTCTTCTCTTTGAACAACGGAAAGATTTTTCCCGTAAAATATCGTCCCATCCATCGTCGCTCTTACAGCGTCTATATGGGTGCCTGTGGTAAGCACTCTTCCTTTTTTAACTTTTTGATCATTCTGAACTGTTGCTTTTGATCCATAAGGAAGTGTGTAAGTTACAGGTTGAGATTTAGAGGTGGGGAGCGGAAGAACTTTTATGGTCGATGTTACCTCGTCTATTTCGAACGTTCCATCGAAAGGAGCCTTGAAAGGCTCAACTTTGAGTTCGTTTGCTATGACATCTCCGGCCTTAACCTTTTCTCCCTCTTTGACAACCAATTCCATGCCACGGTAAATGTTATATTCAACGCTTTTTGAATCTTCTGGTTTTATAGATTCAGAAACATTAACCCATGTGATGATCCTGCCGGTGTTTGTCTTTTCGGTCTTTATAGAAACAAATCCGTCTATCTCTGATCTCACAGGGCCATGAGGAGACTTTATTCTCACGGAATTCTCAACGTCAAATTCAAATTTGGTTTTGTATATGTTGTATTCAGTGATGTAAAGTTTATCTCCGATCTCGAAGTTCGTGCTCTTAGGATTTGTAACCATGTAAGATGCCTCGACAGTTCTTCTCGATCCAAAGTATATTATCTGTTCTATATCTTTTGGAGCTATATCGAGTAAGGTAGATATGTAATTAGGAATGTTTTTTAGATACCAAATATGAACCACCGGCACGGCAAGCGCGATATGTCCCATTCTTCTTCTGCGCGCCGTTTTGGATTCAACCGTGACGCCGCATCTTTCACAAGTTGTACCTTCATATTTCTTCCCTTTGTACCTTCCGCAAGCGCATTCATAATCTTTTACAGGTCCGAAGATTTGCTCGCTGAAAAGGCCATCAGATTCAGGTTTGAAAGTTCTGTAATTTATAGTTTCCGGTTTTTTTACCTCACCTTTAGACCATTTCAAAATTGTTTCCGGTGAGGCAAGTCCTATTTCCACCCTTCCTATCTTATTTTGAGAAGGGTTCAAAATTATCTTGGGGTTGTCTTCTGCCATTTTACCCCTCCTTAACGATCCAATTTAATTTCGTTGCCGTTATCATCGTAAACTTTAACATCAAGGGCCAAACCCTGTAATTCTTTCACGAGCACTTTAAAACTTTCAGGAAGATTAGAAATCGGAATGTTTTTCCCGCGCATTATCGCTTTGTAGGCTTCATTTCTTCCTTCGATGTCATCCGATTTTATGGTGAGCATTTCCTGAAGTGTATGAGATGCACCATGTGCTTCAAGCGCCCAGACCTCCATTTCCCCAAATCTCTGACCTCCAAATTGAGCTTTTCCACCAAGAGGTTGTTGGTGTATCAAAGAATAAGGGCCTATAGATCTCGCGTGAATCTTGTCTTGCGCTATATGAATGAGTTTCATCATGTACATCACGCCAACTACAACAGGGCTGTTAAACACTTCACCAGTTCTGCCGTCTCTGAGCACAACTTTTCCATTCGGATAATTCGGATCGTCTCCGTCCGTTAAACCGTATTTTGCGCGCTCTTCGTAAAGAGGCGTAAAAATATCATCCTCGGTAGCACCATTGAAAACAGGCGTGGAAAAATACATGCCCTTTAACATTGCAAGCCATCCAAGATGCGTCTCAAGCACCTGACCTATGTTCATCCTTGACGGTACTCCAAGCGGACTTAATATCATCTCTATCGGTGTTCCGTCTGGTAAAAACGGCATATCTTCTTTTGCGACAATTCTGGAGACGACACCTTTGTTTCCATGGCGTCCAGCAAGTTTATCTCCAACGGCAAGAGGTTTTCTGGTCGCAACGTAAACTTTCACCATTTTGTTTACACTCGAATCAAGTTCGGAGATATCACCTTTTTCGAATATATGCACTCCTATAACTCTTCCATCAACTCCGTGAGGCAATTTGAGCGATGTGTCTTTGACATCTCTTCCTCTTTCTCCGAAGATCGATCTCATGATCTTTTCCTCGGCAGTCAATTCGCTGTCTCCTTTTGGCGTTACCTTTCCAACAAGGATGTCTTTGGGGTGAACGAGTGAACCGACCCTTACTATGCCGTTTTCATCAAGATTTTTCAACAACTCTTTTGAAGCATTCGGTATGTCAGCGGTTATTTCTTCGGGTCCCAAGCGCGTTTCGCGCGCGTAAGTTTCATAGACCTCAACATGCACAGATGTGAAAGCATCTTCTTCTATCAAAGATTGGTTAACGATTATAGCATCCTCGAAATTATATCCTTCCCACGACATGAAAGCGACTAATACATTTCGTCCTAAAGCGAGTTCTCCCATATCCATGGCAGGCCCATCTGCTATACAATCTCCGGCGTTAACATGATCTCCCACATCAACTATCGGTATCTGATTTATGCATGTGTCCTGATTTGTTCGTGAATATTTTATGAGTTTGTAAACATCTTCTCCGGAGCCATCATCCTTCTCAACGATTATTTCATTTGAGGAAACCTTTTTTACCTTTCCTGCATGTTTTGCCATGACTATCAAACCGGAATCCCTTGCAACGTATTTTTCCATTCCGGTTCCTATCAAAGGTGCTTGAGGATTCACAAGAGGAACGCCCTGCCTTTGCATGTTTGAACCCATCAAAGCCCTGTTGGCATCGTCATTTTCAAGAAATGGTATCAGAGCAGCCGATATGCTAACGATTTGTCTTGAAGAAACGTCTATGTAGTCAACTTCTGCCTTATTGACGTAACGATAACTTTCCATGAATCTTACCGTTACCCTTTCATCGGCCAAAGTGTTATCGGGATTTATCTTGACGTTTACCGGTGCTATGTTGTAATTTCCCTCTTCATCAGCCATAAGGTAATCTATTTTATCTGTTATTTTGCCATTGTCGACTTTTCTGTAAGGAGTTCTCAAAAAACCATACTCATCTATCTCGGCAAATATGGCCATCGAGGTTATAAGACCTATGTTTGCACCTTCTGGTGTTTCTATCGGGCACATACGTCCATAATGAGAATGGTGAACATCTCTAACCTCAAATCTTGCCCTTTCGCGTCTTAATCCTCCGGGTCCAAGAGCAGATATCCTTCTTTTATGTGTTAATTCTGCAAGAGGATTCACCTGATCCATGAATTGAGAAAGTTGACTTGAAGCAAAAAATTGTTGAAGTGTCGCCATTACAGCCCTGACGTTTATAAGACTTTGAATGTTTATCTTATCAAGTGAATTGTACATGTTCATTTTATCTTCTATCATCTTTTGAACTCTCGAAAAGCCGCGTTCGAATTCGAGTTTCATGAGTTCTCCGGCAGTTCTGACTCTTTTATTGCCAAGATGATCTTTGGTATCGAGCCTTTCTTCATGATTTTCTATGTCAAGCAAATATCTGATCGATGCGATTATGTCTTCTTTGGTGAGTACCATCGAATCAATTTTAAGTCCGAGTTTTGTGTTTATCTTTGCCCTTCCTATTTTTGTGAGATCGTAATGCTCGGGATCAAAGTAAAGACTGTTAAAATAACTTTTAGCCACGTTTATCCTCGGAATTTCTCCAGGTCTTAATTTTCTGAAGAATTCTATATACGCATCATCCGAAGTCATACCCTTTTCAACATCATCAAGATTCTCAACAGTTTTTTGCAAGTAAGGATGCGCTATGGTTATCTTCTGAACTTTTGCCTCAAGTATTGAAGGAATCATTTCTTCCTCAAGCTTTTCACCGGCATGTATCAGGACATTTCCGTTTTTATCTGTTACATCTTCAAGCAATATAGAACCTCTTCGAAAAACAAGTTCGTCTTCATCCGCCGTAATAGAAACAGGATATAGTTTCATCATATCCATAGGTGTGACGTAATCAAAAATTTTAAGCAACAAAGGTAATTTTACCTTTTTCTTTCTGTCTATTCTTGCCTGAAGGATGCCTTTTTTAACGTTTAGCAAAATCTCAAGCCATGCACCTTTTTCGGGAAGAAAATGCGCAAAAAAAGTTGGGACTCTCTCAGAACCTTCGAATTCTTGAACAAAATAGACACCTGGAGATCTGACAAGTTGATGAACAACAACTCTCTCGGCACCGTTTATTATAAAGGTGCCACGTTCTGTCATGATCGGAAGATAACCGAAAAGAGCTTCGTCTTCTTTTATTTCGTTTGAATGGATGTCTTTTATCCTTATCGTTATGTAAAGCGGGACGCTGTAAGTGGTATCTTTCAGTTTGCATTCTTCTTCGGTGTATTTAGATTCACCTGTTCTCGAACTTACAAATTCGAGTTTAAAACCCTTTTCTCCTTTTTTAACATCGGCCTTGTGTGGCTTTGACTCTATCGGAGAAAATTTCTTCAAAACTTCCATTATGCCTTTTTCAACGAATTCTTTGTAAGAATCGATTTGTACGGATATAAGGTTTGGGACATCAATGGCATCTTTCATTCTTCCGTAAGAGTACCTTTCCCGTTTTTCCACCTTTTCACCATGCCTTTCTTTTAATTAAATGCAAAACCTCTCTCACTATATTTAAGCAAAAGTACCCCATCAGAATCTTTACAATTCCGATGAGGTTGAGTTTCAATTTGAATATGATTTTTTGTACGAAAAGATTAGATCAAATTATTTTAACTCTACGACCGCTCCTGCTTCTTCGAGTTTAGCCTTTATTTGATCTGCCTCTTCTTTTGTCGCATTTTGCTTGACGATGGCATCTGGAGTACCGGCTTTGTCAACAAGATCCTTCGCTTCTTTAAGTCCAAGATTTGTTATTTCTCTGACGACCTTTATGACTTGCAACTTCTTGTCTCCCGATTCCTTAAGCACAACGTTAAAAGATGTTTTTTCCTCTTCCTGAGCTGGTTTCTTGTTTCCAGCGGCAGGTGCAGCGGCAACTGCAACCGGTGCAGCGGCGCTAACGCCAAACTTTTCTTCAAGTGCTTTTACGAGTTTTGCAAGATCCCCTACACTCATTTCTTCAATTGCCTTTATTATTTCTTCATTCGTCATTTTAAAACACCTCCATGATATTCACATGATATTCAAAAATCAATTTGATTTTTTACTTCCAACTTCGTTCAAAACGTAAAGCAACTTTCTAAGCGTACCTGAAAGCACAGCGTGCAAAGCGTATATCGGTGCCTGAAATTGGCCAACGAGTTGAGCAATGAGCACATCTCTCGACGGAAGATTGGAAAATTCCTTTGCCTGATCGGCAGTTATGAATTTTTCTTCGAACAAACCTGATTTGACGACCAGAACATTTGGATTTTCATCAAGAAAATTGTAAAGCGATTTGAGAGCCAAAATAGGATCACCTTGAGTATACATTATCGCCGTTGTACCTTGAAGATGATCTTCGATTTCATCGGGATAGAGATTGATCTTTTTCAGCGATATTTTCAACAGCGTGTTTTTTACAACTCTATATTGTGCATTAACCTTTGAAAGTGCTTCTCTCAACTTGCTTATCGTCTCGACGTTCATACCTTTATAATCGGTGAAAAGCACCAATTGAGACTTGGAAAGCGAATCAGTAAGTTCATCGATTATCATAGTTTTTTGCTGTTTTTGCATGGTATACCTCCTTCAAAAAAACGGCCCTTTTAAGGCCGTTGATCTTCATTATCTGAAAATTCAAGATCACGTGCCTCGGCGGGAAGGCATCAACCTTTAAAATCCCGCTGTCTTTGGCTGTGAATCAGGCTTCAAACTGACTGATATCCAGTTTTATGCCAGGACCCATGGTAGAACTCACAACTAATTTTTGTAAAAATCTTCCTTTAACTCCCTGCGGTCTCAACGCGTTTATCTGCTGGACTGCTGATTTTATGTTTTCACTTAGTTTATCAGATTCAAATTCTCTCTTTCCAACCGGTAAATGAAGATTGCCAGTCTTATCGTTTCTCACTTCAACCCTGCCGGCTTTAAAAGACTTTACGGCTTCAGCGATGTTAGGAGTGACAGTACCGGATTTTGGAGATGGCATAAGACCTCTTGGACCAAGCACTTTACCAAGTTTACCCACAAAGCCCATGGTATCCGGAGAGGCTATGGCAACATCGAAATCCAAAAATCCTTCGGATGCTATTTTCTGAGCAAGTTCTTCACCGCCAACGTAATCCGCTCCGGCAGCCCTTGCGGCCTCGGCATTTGGCCCTGCAGCAAAAACAAGCACTTTAACGCTTTTACCCGTGCCGTGCGGAAGGGTTATTGTATTTCTAAGTTGCTGCTCGTTCTTTTTCGGATCAATACCTGTTTTGACGGATATCTCAACCGTTTCGTTGAATTTGACGGTTGAAGTTTCTTTTATCAATCTAACGGCATCTTCAAGAGAATACAGTTTGTTTCTGTCAACTTTTTTGGCCGCTTCGATGTACCTTTTAGAATGCTTTGCCATTTTATTCACCTCACCCGACTACTTCTATGCCCATACTTCTGGCCGTTCCAGCAATTATACGGGCGGCAGATTCAAGATCCTGGGCATTAAGATCAGGCATTTTGATCTTTGCTATTTCGAGAAGTTGGGCTTTGGTTATTTTTCCAACTTTGTTTTTGTTGGGCTCCCCAGATCCATTTTCTACACCTGCAGCTTTTTTTATCAATATAGAAGCTGGAGGAGTCTTTGTTATGAAAGTGAAAGACCTATCCTCGTAAACGTTTATTATCACCGGCAAAATCATTCCGGTTTGTTTTGCCGTTTCGGCGTTGAATTGTTTACAAAAAGCCATTATATTCACGCCATGCTGTCCTAAGGCCGGCCCTACCGGTGGGGCTGGTGTTGCTTTACCTGCGGCAATTTGAAGTTTCACTTGCCTTATCAACTTTTTTGAAGCCATAAAAACCTCCTTGTGGTATTTTCGGGAACTAAACCCTCCCACTGATTCTATGAAACTGCTTTCTCAACTTCGGAAACGTTTAAAACAACCGGAGTTTCCCTTCCGAAGATCGTAACCATAACTGTTATCTCTTTTTTATCAGGTTTTACCTCTTTAACGGTGCCAGCAAAGCCTTCAAAAGGTCCGCTTTTTATTTTGACCCGTTCTCCTATCTCAAGATTTATGTTAACTTTAACCTCTTCAGAAGTCTTGGAACTCTTCCTCTCAACCATCAAACTTGAGATCAATTTTTCATCTCTCGTCTTGAGTGGAATAGGCTGACCTGCATTTGAAACGAAATTTATCACATGCTCGGTATTTTTAACTATCTCCCAACTTTCCTCGTTCATAAACATTTCAACGAAAACGTATCCCGGAAAAAGCCTTTTGGATATAACCTTGGAGATCTTAACTTCCTTGTAAGCACCGAAAACATCTATTTCAACTATACCGGCAGTAGGAGATGTGAATACCTTCTTGTCCGCTATTTTGTCTCCAGCACGTATCGATTTGTTTATTCTTATAGATTTATTAAAACACTCAAGTGGGACAAAGTAAAAATCGTCTTCTTCTCCCTCTTGAGAATGAATTACAACTTTTTTGACACGATCGTTTTGAACAACCTTACCATCGATTTCGCAAAAAACTGATTTATCCTTTGCGATCGGCATTCCTTCGGTCAGTTTGGCACCTAACCTTATACCGTTTTCTATGCCGGTAGTGGAAGGAATGTAATAAGTCCTGCTATTTTTTCGATCGATAGATTCTATGACGAGTTTTCTCATGTTTTTGACTTCGATGACCTTTCCATCATGCTTTGAATGCACTTCGGGAAGTTCCGCTATCATTTGATCTTTCGCGATGTCTTCACCTGAATTAACGTGAAATTTTGCCGTCGAAGGAATTCTTATCTTTTCAACAGGTCCACTTTTTATGTCAACAACTTTTTCCTGCGGTATAAAAACCCTTCCGATGAAATCGAAAAGATTCATCTGATCCCGTTTTTGTTCTATCGATTCTTTTACCGTTTCTTCCAAGCCAGCGTAAGTCTGGACTATATACCATGATTTTTTCATTTTAACTCCAAAAACAAAATTTTAGAGTGATTCTATCACCCTTGAGTTGATCTGCCGATTTGCTTATCTTATGCCAAGCACCGAAAGCAACCACGTCGTTAAACTTGAAAATCCAAGATCAAGGAACCAAAAATAGACTCCTGTTACGATCAAGATCAAAAGCACTATTCCAGCCGAAGAAAACAACTTTGCCCTTGTCGGCCAATTGGTCTTTTGAGCCTCACTTCTGACTTCTCTTACAAATTTACCTACATCTGCCATCTCATTCACCTCGCAAAAACCTGGCAGGCCCGGTAGGGATCGAACCCACAACCCCCGGTTTTGGAGACCGGTGCTCTGCCAATTGAGCTACGGGCCTACTTTTCACTTAACTTCTTTGTGAACAGTATGCTTCTTACACTTTGGACAATACTTTTTCAATTCTAATTTTTCTTTTTGCCCTTTGCTTTTTTTCACAACGTAATTTCTTGACTTGCACTCAGTACATTCCAAAGACACAAAATTTTTAGTGTTTTTAGCCATTTTACACCTCTCAATGGTGGAGAGGGATGGATTTGAACCATCGAAGGCGATCCGCCAACGGATTTACAGTCCGTCCCCATTGGCCACTCGGGCACCTCTCCTTTAACAGCCAGCGAAGGGACTTGAACCCCCGACCAACTGATTACAAATCAGTTGCTCTACCGACTGAGCTACGCTGGCACTCCTTGCGTATTCTACAACATATCGAAAGAATTTGTCAAGCAATTGACATTGAAAATTTTTGGGAGTATAATCCTTTTTGGCTTAAGGAGGAAAAGATGATTTCTTACTCTAATTTTTTGGAAAGTATGGTGTATATTACCTTTCCTTGCAAAGGAGAGCAGCAGTGGTTTTCTTTTCCGATTGATTTTCAAAATTTGAATATACAAAGGACGCCTTTTAAGGGCGTCCTTTTTTTATATACGGAATTAACTTTAAGAATCGAATGTGGTTAACTTGGTATATACTAAATCTCTTTTAAAAGTGAAATGAATGAACAGCACGTAGCACGTGGCGGAAAGAGAGTAGTGATTAGTGAGCAATGAGCAGTAAATGGCGAATGCCAAAGCCAACGATATTTCATATTTAAAGTTGATCAAGTATATGTTGGTGTATAACGAAGGGAGGAAAAAATGAGTATTCTTGGAAAAGATCTTTTTGATGTTGATGTCTTAACCACAGACGACGTCATGTCGATATTTCAAATGGCAAAAAAGTTCAAAGAAAGTGGCTTTGCAAAGAAATGGATGTCTCTGAAGGGCAAAACGATATGTACACTTTTCTTCGAATCCTCGACAAGAACGAGGATTTCTTTTGAAATTGCGGCCAAACGACTCGGCTCTGATGTTGTGAATTTCACCGCTTCAACGAGTTCTCTCAACAAAGGAGAATCATTCAAAGATACCGTCAAAACTCTCGATGCTATGGGAATAGATCTTTACGTCATAAGGCATTCCGAACCCGGAAGTCCGATGATGTTGAAAAAATACACCCAATCACTTGTCATAAATGCGGGAGATGGAATTCGAGGCCATCCGACTCAAGCGATTTTAGACGCATACACCATGTGGGAAAAATTCGGAAAGTTAGAAGGGCTGAAAGTCACAATTGTCGGAGATATATTTCACAGCAGAGTCGCAAGATCGAATGTCAAATTGCTCACAAGTATGGGAGCAGACGTAACTCTAACAGGGCCGGCCACTTTAATGCCTTTAAACGTTGAAAAATATGGTGTCAAAGTTTCTTACGATGTTAAAAAGGCCGTTTCAAATTCAGACATCGTCATGGGGTTAAGAATGCAACTTGAACGTCAAAGCAGCACATGCTTTTCATCACTTGACGAATACAACGAATTTTATGGCATAACGCCAGAAATCATGAAATATGCAAAACCAACTTCGATTTTCATGCATCCGGGTCCTATGAACAGAGGTGTGGAGGTAATCGAATCGATTTCCGATTCGGATTCATCCTTTGTTGAAGAACAGGTTACAAACGGTGTGTTTGTAAGAATGGCTTTGTTAAATCAAATGCTTGGAGGTGTTGTCGAATGATCTTTGATAACGCAAATATCTTCGATGGAGAAAGATTTCATAAAGGATCCTTTGCTTTTAACACATATTTTGAGGATCAAGACGATGAAAAATTGGATCTCGACGGACTTTGGGTCTTACCGGGTCTTGTTGATACACATGCACATTTAAGAGATCCAGGTCAGACAAGAAGAGAAGATCTCATCTCCGGTACCAGATCCGCTGCTCACGGCGGAATAACGACGGTTTTTGCCATGCCAAACACCACTCCTGCCATAGATAACGAAGCAATGGTACTTTACCTCAAAGAAAAATCACAGCATGCAAAAGTAAACGTTAAAATCGTGGGTGCCATAACAAAAGGAAGGGAGGGAAAGGAACTCACCGAAATGCACAGGATGGCCCGCGCAGGTGTTGTTGGATTTTCAGATGACGGAAATTTTTTGAGTGATGCTTCCTTGGCACGTCATGCGATGGAGTACGCACATGAAATTGGTCTTCCAATAATCTCTCATTGTCAGGACAAAGACCTTGGAACCGGACATATGAGAGAAGGATGGTATTCAACGCTTTACGGCATATATGCCATGCCGGATGTCGCAGAATCGATAGCCGTTTCGCGCGAGATAGAACTTTCTTATCTGACAAAGGCTCATGTCCATATAGCCCATGTGTCGACCGCAAGATCCGTAAAACTCATAAGACAGGCGAAAAAAGACGGAATAAATATCACGTGCGATGTGTGTATTCATCACCTTGTTTTCATGGATGAAGACCTTCACGATTATGATACTTCAAAAAAGATAAATCCTCCCTTCCCAACGGCAGAGGATCAGGTTGCGCTTTACGAAGGTCTTGAAGATGAAACGATAGACGCGATAATAACGGATCATGCGCCTTACACAGTTGAGGAAAAAGAAGTAGAATTTCAATCGGCACCCTTTGGAATTCTCGGCTTTGAAACACTCCTCAACGAAATTTTGATAGTCTCTCAAAAAGGCATAAAGGTTGAATTGCTTTTGAAAAAGGTTACATCAGATCCTGCAAAATTGTACAAATTAAACGAGGGCAGGATACAAAAAGGCTTGCCGGCGAATTTTGTCATCTTCGATCCGGACCAACAGTGGACTGTTTCAAGAAATACGATACAATCAAAATCAACAAACACGCCATTTTTAAACAAAACCATGAATGGTAAAGTTATCGCGACTTACGTTAATGGAAGGCAGGTGTATGAAAATGTTGAAAGTTTCGGAAAAGGGATCTTACGCTTTGCTTGAATTGCCGTACGACGGTAAAGCCATGCCGGGTCAATTTTTCACGATAAAAACCAAAACAGGCCCTTACATTCCGAGACCTTTCAGCGTATATGACTTAAAAGGCGGCAATTTGAAATTTCTTATCAAAACTGGAGGAGAAATACAGCAATTTCTTGATGAGGATATCATCATTGACGGACCATTCGGAAACCCCATTTCAAAGATCGATGACGTGCTGCTCCTCGCAGGAGGGGTAGGATATGCTCCAATCCATTTTTACGCTCTTGTCTATGGTTTTAAAGAGATGATAATAGGGATGCCCGATGATGAACTTTTCGATTTTGTGGATATACCGGATCATTGTGTGTGCGTTGTAAATCCAACGACCCCTGTCGACTTGGCAAAATTATCTCCTCTGAAAAATATTTTAGTTTGCGGCCCTCATGAAATGATAATGGGTCTCAAGCGTGATCTGCCTGAGAGTACACTTTACGCGATAATGGAAGAGAAAATGGCATGTGCACGTGGCATGTGTGAAGGCTGCGCCGTGATGACAAAAGACGGCGTGAAATTTGTTTGCAAAGATGGCCCTACTTTTAAAGTCTCGGAGGTTGATTTAGAATGGACTTATCGATAGAAATAGAAGGCATTCATTTTAAAAATCCAATTGTAACGGCCTCTGGTCCTTTGGGATTTGGAGATGAGTTCTTCAAATACATCTCTCCGAGCGTCATAGGTGGTTTTACTTCAAAAACAGTGACACCAAAGCCGATAACAGGCAACATGCCTCCGCGTCTTGTTTACATTCAAAATGGTCTTTTAAATTCTATAGGCCTTCAAAATCCAGGAGTTGATCTTTTTATTCAAAAAACAGCGCCATTTCTTTCCGAAAAATGTGTTCGAATAATTTCGGTCGGAGGAGAAAATCCCCAAGACTTCGCAGATGTAACAAAAAAAGTGGAAAAATTCGCCGATATGATAGAGGTAAACCTGTCATGTCCAAATGTCGGTGGAAAAGTGATAGCTTCAGATTCTCAACTCACAAAGGAAATATTGTCTGGTTGCAAAGCGATGACGAAAAAACCTTTGATAGCCAAATTATCGCTCGATCTCGATACCGTCCGACAATCTCAAATTGCCATAGATTCAGGCATCAAGATCGTGAATATCGGAAATTCAATTCAAGGCGCAAGATTCAATTTCAAAACAGGAAAGCCATTTCTTAAAAATGTAAAAGGCGGATTAAGCGGTCCTGCATTTATGCCAATTGCGTTATGGAAAGTTTATCAGGTAAAAGAGGCCTTTGAAGATCTCACGGTAATAGGACTTGGCGGAGTTACAAAAGCCGAAGATGTTATGGAATACGCGATCGCCGGTGCATCAATTGTTGAAATAGGAACTCAAGCCATGATAGATCCAAAATCTATTCAAAAAATAATCGAAGATCTCAAAAACATGCTTGAAGCACTTAAACTCGATTTCAAAGAGGTTGTAAATGCTTCGCACAGAGGAGGATTCCGATGAAATTCATAGAAAAGATAAGAAACAGAATGCATGAAGTTGGAAACGTGTTAGTCATAGGTCTTGACTCGGACGTTGAAAAACTGCCAAAAAAATTCCCCCAAAATGCCCAGGGTATATACGAGTTCAACAAATCGATCATCGAAAAAACCGGAGATATAGCATGTGCGTACAAGATCAATTCCGCATTTTACGAAGCACTCGGTCCTGAAGGAATGATCACGCTTCTAAAGACAAGAGATCTCATCGGAGATCTTCCTGTGATATATGATGTAAAACGTGGCGATATAGAATCAACGGCAAGATCTTACGCGAAAGCCGTCTTTGATTTTTTTAACTTTGACGCTGTAACTCTTTCTCCGTACATGGGGGCAGATGCGATAGAGCCTTTCTTGAATTACAAAGACAAATATGCTTTCGTCGTATGCCTTTCTTCCAATAAAAGCGCAATTGATTTTGAATATCACGGAACACCGCCGCTTTATGAAAAAGTGGCGAAATTCGTCGATGATAAAAACAAAAAATACGGAAATTGTGGCCTTGTTGTCGGTGCTACCGTTAGCAAAAAACTTTTTGAAATATCTCTGATCGCAAAAGAAAGTCTTATACTGATTCCTGGCATAGGTGCCCAAGGGGGAGACGTTGAAACAACCATGAACTCAGTTGAACATGAGAGAATTCTCGTGAATGTTTCGAGATCCATAATTTTTTCAGAAGATCCTTCAAAATCGGCACATGAATATTCCAAAATGCTTTCTATATGAGGTGAAATGATGGATTACAAAAAAACACTTGAACAAACTGATGCTTTAATTCATGGACATTTCTTGCTGTCTTCCGGACTGCATTCGGATTCTTACATACAATGTGCAAAGGCACTTAAATTCCCATGGTACGCCGAAGAATTGGGTTATGGAATTTCTCTTAAAATTTCCGCTTACAACCCAGACTGTATAGTTTCACCCGCGATAGGAGGAATTATAATAGGATACGAAGTTGCAAAACATCTCAATCTTCCATTTCTTTTCACCGAAAGGGAAGATGACGGCCTGATGAAATTCAGGCGCGATTTCGATCCTTCCGTATTTAAAAATGTTGCAATAGTTGAAGATGTTATAACCACTGGAAAATCAACGAAAGAAGTGATAGAACTACTTCGCAAATACGGTGTTTCTGCCATTTGCACCGCTTCAATCGCAAATAGAGGGAATCTAAACGAAATAGAAGGGCTTCCAATAGCAACACTCGTGGAATTGCCTTTGAACAATTACAAAGCGACGGAGTGTCCTTTGTGCAAGGAAGGAATTCCTCTTGTCAAACCGGGCACAAGAAAATTCATCATGGAATCATGATCCAAGTGTTTCAAAATATTCGAGTATCGCCATATCGTATATGACAGCCTCACGCCAGAGATTTTTGCTGCTCTTTAGCCATTGTTCTCTCGTTGGATTGGACATAAAACACGGTTCAACGAGAATGGCCGGAACTTGGGCGTACCTTAGAACTGTGAATTCTTCTTTTATTAAATCTCCATTTGTGCCGAAAAATCTTTCAAATGCTTTGAGAAATATACCAGCGGCAAATTTGGAAGAATCGGACGTGCTCCAGTAGAAAACTTGAGGTCTGTCAACGTTTGGCGCTCCTTGAATGGAATTGTGCGCGATCGATATAAAAAGATCTGCAGTTGCTTGATTTGCAATTTCTATTCTCTGCCTAAGCGGCACGTAAATATCCGTAGATCGCGTTAAAATTACATTTGCCCCCTGAATTTTAAGCAATTGGGCAAGATCGAGGGCAACAATAAGATTTATGTTTTTTTCAAGTAAACCTGTCGGTCCTATCGCGCCAGGATCGGATCCTCCATTTCCGGGATCCAAAACTATGGTCTTACCCGTTAAAACTTTATCCGCGACAATTTGACCATTTGCAAAAACGGAAAGCGCTAAAATTGAAAAAATCAAAATAGAAAGTAGCGCCACTTTTTTCATTCGATCATCTCCAGAATCAATTATACCGCAAAGCAAACAAAAATTCCTCCTATACGGAGGAATTTGGCATCACAATCAATTTAAAAAACGTAGAACCAACCTGTCGTCCAACTAAATCTTGGTGAAGCAGTTAAAGGCCATCCTAATCCAATTGCAGTGTAAGAAAGTATTTTACTGCTTACAAAGGGCAAATTAGCGTTTAAGATCACGGCTGGGCCAACAAAAACGGCAGGATAAAAACCGTAAAAAGCATCAAGTTCGGCATCGGCAACAGCACCGTATCCGATGTTCAATGTGCCTATCTCTTGACCATTTGTGGCTTTTCCAAAATCAAGATTGTAAAAATCCCCGAGTTTCATTCCGCCACCGATCATCACGCCAAGAGGGAAGGAAAATCCAGCGTAAGCAAAAGTAGAAGGAGTTAACTCTGTTCCAACAGAAATTGCGTAAGAAACTACCCCGTCTGTAAATCCGACCATCAAAGCAAAACTCGCAACACTTACCGCCAAAATCATTAACACGATCACAATAGCACTCTTCATGTGTATACCCCCTTATTTGAAATTTTAAAAATTATAACATTTTCAGTTTGAAATGTAAAGTGCCTCAAAATTGTCAAGATATCTCAATGAAATTTCTTTGGAATGAAGGATGACTACCGTTTCATCATTTTTTCTTTCAGCAGAAAGAGTTAAATTGTAAGATCCTGTTATGACTACCGGATCGATCCCATTTGGATCGATGATGATGTATTTGTGGTGAAACAGGCCTTTGGAAAGATGATATTTTTTGACAAATGAAAATTCTTTCATCTCTGGCACAAAACTGTAAGATGATGAATTCCAACTTTCATCGGCCAGTACCCTTATCTTAACGCCTTTCTCATCAAGGGCACCAAGTACAAGTGCAATTCTCGGATCTGAAAAGGAATAAATGGCAACATCCACTTCTGACTTTGCATGCTTAAGCATTTCGATAATAGATTCGAATGTTTCTTCGGAAGGTGAAAAGCATACCTTCATTCTGACGTTATCGATTAAGAGCATTGCAGATTCGTCGTCTTTTGAATTCTCAAAGTACCCTTCTCTCATCTTTCGAAAATCTTTTTCAAAAACATCGGCGATTTCTGGTGATTCAAAAATCATGGAATTGTTGAAATCTTGATAAAACGCGGAATTCGTCAAATTTGTAGAACCAAACCATACGTATTTACCATCCACTATGATGTATTTCGAGTGCATAAGACCGTTGTCTAAAGGATCGGCAACGATATCAAGATCGGAAAGTGTTTTTATGTTTTTAACGTAATTTTCTCCCTCCATGACAATTTTAACATCAAGACCTTCAAAGGATTTCGCCCTCAAAAGTGAGATCACATCCTCATCATCAAGACTGTAAATGGAGATATGAATGGATCTGTGTGCCGAACCGATGAGTTCAAGTACCGAATTTTTGAGTTGACCCGCATCAGGTGGAAAATTAAAAAACACTTCCCATGAAAAGGCGGATAAACAAGAAAAAATCAAAAAATTCAAGAAGATAAATATCTTTTTCATTTCATCAACACCATGATTTTATCGGCATGACAAATTTCATCATGACCTTTTAACCTTCGTTTAATCATGCTTCCCACAGTATAACTGGAACAATTGACGGTAGCCATCGCGATGGTCTGATCTTTGTTTATTATCTCGACCGTATCATCTTTTGAAAACTTTCCTTCGCACGAAATAACTCCCACCGGCAAAAGACTCTTCCCATTGAGGATGGCTGCTTTCGCGCCATTATCTACGTAAATTTTCCCTTTAGGCCGGGCGACAAAACCAATCCATGCTTTTTTCGAATTCGGCCTTTTTGAGGGCTTGAAGATCGTCCCTTCCACCTCTCCGGTTAATATCTTTGTCAAATCCATCTTTTTCCCATTTGTTATGATGGCCATCACGCCAGCATCTGAAGCCATCTTTGCGGCCTTTATCTTCGTTGCGATTCCACCGCTTCCCCAATTTGTTCTTCCGAGGTTTGCTATAATTTTTCCTTCATCGAATTCATCTATCACATTTCCGTCTTGATCGAAGACTCCATTCACGACCGAAAAAAGCACAAGCATATCTGCCTTCAGCCCGATGGACAGATAGGCCGAAAGCGTGTCGTTGTCTCCAACTTTGATCTCTTCCGTCGCAACGGTATCATTTTCGTTTATTATCGGAACGACTCCAAAATGCTTCAACGAATCGATCGTGTTCATTATATTTATGAATCTTTTTCTGTTTGCGAAATCCTCTCTTGTCAAGAGCAATTGTGACACCATCTTGCCTAATCTTTGGAATTTTTCCGAATAAATCTTCATGAGTTCTATTTGACCTATGGCGCAGAGTGCCTGCTTTTCTGAAAGTTTTGCACCCTTTGATTTGAGTATCCCGTATCCGCCGGCCTTCGCACCGGATGAGACTACGAAGATCTCGTGGCCCTCATCCATGGCCTTTGAGACTTCAGATGCCACTTTTTCAATAAAGGATTCGTCTATTTTCCCATCTTTTCCAACAAGCAGATTACTTCCGAATTTAACGACGCATTTCATGATCTTATCTGTCCTTCACCATGAATTACGTATTTGTAAGATGTAAGTTCGTTTAAACCAACTGGACCACGCGCATGTAACTTTTGGGTGCTTATGCCTATCTCGCCACCAAATCCAAACTCTCCTCCGTCTGTAAATCTCGTGGAGGCGTTGACGTAAACTGCCGCCGCATCGATTTCAGACGTGAACCTCATGGCATTTTGATAATTGTTTGTTATTATGGACTCAGAATGCTTTGTGCCATATCTCGATATGTGATCTATCGCTTCGTCAACATCTTTGACGATTTTGATGCCGAGTACAAGATCGAGATATTCGGTTGACCAGTCTTCATCCGTTGCCCTCTTCATAGATGGAATTATTCTCAACGATTCGTCGCACCCTCTCATCTCGACGTTTAGCACTTTAAGTCTGTCGTACAGCATGGGAAGAAAAATTCCGGCCACTTTTTGATGAATTAGGACCTTTTCTGCCGCATTGCACGTACCTGGCCTTTGAACTTTGGCATTTTCTATTATTCTAAGTGCCATATCCAAATCTGCGGATTCATCAACGAAGATATGACAATTTCCGGCGCCGGTCTCGAGAACTGGAACTGTCGCGTTTTGAACGACGAAGTCTATAAGAGACTTCCCGCCGCGAGGAATTACAAGATCCAGATATGATCTCATCTTTATCATTTCTTCAACGGCTTTATGGGATGTGTCTTCGATGAGTTCTACTGCATCTTGGTCGAAATCTACCGCCCTAAGACCTGATTTTATCGAATCAACAAGTACCATATTGCTGTTCTGGGCCGAGGCACTGCCCTTTAAAAGTACTGTGTTGCCGCTTTTTAAGCACAATATCGCAGAATCTATCGTGACATTCGGTCTACCTTCGTAAATCATGCCAATTGCGCCTATCGGGACTCTAACCTTCATTATTCTCAAGCCATTTGGTAGAGTCCATCCATCTTCTATTTTTCCGACGGGATCGTCGAGATCTACGATTCTCTTTATCGAATCTATCATCGAATCTATTCTTTTATCGTTTAAAAGCAACCTGTCGATTATGGATTCAGGCATTCCGCCTTTTCTTGAGGCCTCGACGTCTATTTTGTTACTTTCGAGGATATTTTTTCTGTTTTTGTCTATTGCGCTGGCAATCGATCTTAAAGCCTCATTTTTCCTTTGAGTGCTCATAAGACCGATCGATTTTTTTGCCTGAACGACTTTTTTTGCAAGTTCCTCAACTTTCATGGGAATCACCTTGAAGTTCCAATGCTTTTTTGTAAGTATCTAAGATCATCTTCATGAGTATCCCCCTTAGTCCTTCACGCTCGAGAGAGTATATGCCCTCTATCGTCGTCCCGCCCGGAGAGGTAACAAGGTGTCTAAATTCTCCCGGATGCTTTCCTTCTTTTTGGAGTAACTCCGCAGATCCCTTTATAGTCTCAATTACGAGTTCCATCGATGTATCGTAAGAAAGGCCAAGTTTCATGCCCGCATCGACAAGTGCCTCTATTATAACGAAGATAAAGGCAGGGCCGCTTCCACTTAAGGCCGTCACGGCTGCGAAGTACTTTTCCTCTATTTCCACAAGCACTCCAAAGTTCGAAAGCAAAGATTTAACGATTTGCTTTTTATCCTCGGTGAATTCTTCGGAATATGTTATGCCAACAACGCCCTTTCCTATCGATATAGGTATATTCGGCATTATTCTGACAATGTAGCCATCAAGGTAGGATTTGATTGTCGATATCTTCAAACCGGTTACGGTACTTATGATTATACTGCCATTCATGCTTTTTATTCTTTTGAGTGCGCTTATCGCGTCCTGGGGTTTTACGCAAAAAAACAACACATCCACATCTGGCATTTCCTCTATTTTTGAAAAGATCTGGGCTTTATTTTGAAACTTTCTCAATTTCTCCGTTCTTCTGTTCACAAGTACGAGATCATGATCATCGATCAAGGCCTCGGCAATTATCGTTCCTATATTTCCCACACCTATTATTCCTATCTTCATTTGTACCTCCTCTCCTAATTAAACCAAATTATATCAGATCAACCTCAAAAGCCGAATGTCTGTTTATACTAAATCTCTTTTAAAAGTGAAATGAATGAACAACACGTAGCACCTGGCTCATGGCAGGTGGCGCGTAGAAAACACAGTGAATAGTGAGAAGTAAGCGGTAAATGATAAATACTTATTTGTTGTCACGAAAGGCGAATGCCGGAGTCAACGATATTTCATATTTAAATTTGATCAAGTATATTTCATGAATGCACATATTCTATACTAAATCTCTTTTAAAAGTGAAATGAATGAACAGCACGTGGCGCAGGGCATGATGCCTCGAGGTGGCCTTCGCAGCGCAGCGAGGACAGACACCGAAAGGCGAATGCCGGAGTCAACGATATTTCATTGAAGTTGATCAAGTATAGTATAATTATCATGTAGTTCATAATGTAGGAGGTACTACGATGAAAAAAGACATGCTTAAAAAACTCGATCCATATGAAGAATTTGTGATAATCAACAAAGGAACTGAAAAGCCTTTTACCGGCAAATACAACGATTTCTACGAAAAGGGAACCTACGTTTGTAAAAGATGCGGATTACCACTTTACAAATCAAACAGCAAATTCAAATCCGAATGCGGATGGCCAAGTTTTGACGAAGAAATACCAGGCGCTGTAAAGAAGCAAATGGATGCAGATGGTCAAAGGACGGAAATAACCTGTGCTTATTGTGGAGCACATCTTGGTCATGTTTTTGAAGGAGAAGGTTACACACCAAAGAATGTAAGACATTGCGTTAATTCGGTGTCGATGGAATTTGTGCCGGATGGAGAAAAAGTTCAAAGAAATAGGGCTTTTTTTGCCGCAGGATGTTTTTGGGGAACAGAATACATGTTCAAAACTTTCAAAGGTGTCCTTGACACAAGGGTGGGATACATGGGTGGAAAAAAGAAAAATCCCACTTATGAGCAAGTATGCACAGGCACCACGGGACATTTCGAAACGACAGAGGTAATATACGATACGTCAGCAGTAGATTATGCAACTCTTGTAAGATTTTTCTTTGAAATTCACGATTTTTCCCAGTTTGATGGTCAGGGCCCCGATATAGGGGAACAGTACAAAAGCGTGATCTTTTACACAGACGATGATCAAAGGCAAGTTGCAGAATCGGTGAAAACAGAACTTCAAAAGATGGGAAGAGTTGTTGCCACGGAAATACGGAAGGCTTCAGAATTTTGGCTTGCGGAAGATTACCATCAGGATTATTACGAAAAGACCCACAAAGTTCCATACTGTCATTACAGAAGAAGTGTCTTTTCGCCTGAGGTTTTTAAAGTCAAGACCGAGGAATGATCATGCCCATATTTTTTGATGAATCTAAAAAAATCTTTAACATTTTTTCAAAAGACATGCAGTACACGATGTACGTCGATCAAAACGGAAGGTTATGTCATGCTTACTGGGGAAGAAAGATAAGGGCACTTGACATCGATCATATCGCCAATTCTTACAAGATGGCTTATGGCCCAAATCTTTCCCTCGAACTTCTTCCTCAGGAATATCCCGCTTATGGAAGTACGGATTTCAGAAGCCCGGCATACCAAATTCAATTTGAAGATGGATCGACGGTATCGGATCTGATGTACTTAAGTCATAAGATTTACAATGGGAAGCCAAAGTTGGAAGGTTTGCCTGCAACCTACGTTGAAAGCGCAGATGAGGCTCAAACCCTTGAGATATATTTAAGAGATGAATTGGGAAAGTTAAACGTAACTTTAACTTACACCGTATTTGAAAAATTTCAGGCCATTGCAAGGAATGTGAGATTCAACAATGAAGGCTCAAAGGATATAAAAATATTGAGAGCGCTGAGTGCAAATGTCGATTTTGAAGATGATGATTTTGTGATGATTCAACTTTCTGGTGCTTGGGCACGTGAAAGACATATCATAAAAAGGGATATCGTGTATGGAATTCAATCAATAGAAAGCCGCAGGGGAGCAAGCAGTCACCATCAAAACCCGTTCATCGCTTTAGCGAGAAAAGACACAGATGAGTGGCATGGCGAAGTTTATGGCTTCAGTTTTGTTTACAGCGGCAATTTTATCGCTCAAGTTGAAGTCGGTCAGTACGAAAGTGCAAGGGCATCGATCGGGATAAATCCTTTTGATTTTTCATGGCTCCTAAAACCATCTGAAAGTTTTCAAACTCCAGAGGTTGTCATGGTTTATTCACATGATGGATTTAATGGCATGTCCGAAATTTACCATAAACTTTACGGTAAAAGGCTTGCGCGTGGGAAGTATAGAGATTTAGAAAGGCCTATACTTGTGAACAACTGGGAGGCGACTTACTTTGATTTCAACGAAGAGAAACTGCTCAAAATCGCAAAAGAGGCTAAATCTCTCGGTATAGAACTTTTCGTTTTAGATGATGGCTGGTTTGGCAGAAGAGACTCGGATAACTCTTCCCTTGGAGACTGGTTCGTGAATAAGAGAAAATTGCCCGAAGGTCTTGATGGCCTTGCCAGAAAGATAAACGAGATGGGATTGAAATTCGGTTTGTGGATCGAGCCCGAGATGGTCTCACCTGATAGCGATCTTTATAGGTCACATCCTGATTGGTGCATTCATGTCAATGGCAGAGAAAGAAATTTGAGCAGAAATCAACTCGTTTTAGATTTCTCGAGGCAGGACGTATGTGATTACATGATAAAGACGATATCAGAACTTTTGAGCAGTGCGAATATAAGTTATGTCAAATGGGACATGAACAGAAATATGACCGAGATAGGATCTGATGCTTTGCCCCCTTATAGGCAAAGAGAGACAGCCCACAGGTACATCCTTGGCCTCTATAGGGTTATGGACGTCGTAACTTCGTCCTTCCCAAATGTACTTTTTGAAAGTTGCGCGGGAGGCGGAGGAAGATTTGATCCAGGTATGCTTTATTACATGCCACAGACATGGACAAGTGATGATACCGACGCGATAGAAAGGATTAAAATTCAGTATGGAACAAGTTACGTCTATCCACAGGTAATGATGGGAAGTCATGTATCCGATGTCCCAAATCATCAGGTTGGAAGGGTGACATCCGTAGATATCAGATCACATGTGGCGATGAGTGCGAATATGGGTTTTGAACTTGATTTGACAAAAATTTCTGAAGATGAAAAAGTGAAGGTCAAATCGTACATCTCCGAATACAAGAAAATGAGAAAATTGATTCAATTCGGTAATTTTTACAGACTTTCAAATCCTTTTGATGGAAACGAAGCTTCATGGATGATAATAGACGAAAAAAAGGATGAATTTTTACTTTATCACTTCAAAATACTTGGCATGCCAAATGCAAAAAACAAAAGATTGAAACTTAAAGGCATATCAACTGATAAAAATTACAAACTGGAAGGCACAGACGAAATTTACGGCGGGGATGAACTTACCTTTGAAGGAATAACAATTCCATATAGGCACGGAGATTTCCAAAGTGTTTTGATGCACTTTATAAGTATACCAAATCTCCTTTAAAAGTCAAATGCAAATTTGAATTTGGCATGTGGCATGAACCGAAAGGCGAATGCGAGAGCCAACGATACTTCATATTTAAAGTTGATCAAGTATATTTCATGAATGCACATATTCTATACTAAATCTCTTTTAAAAGTGAAATGAATGAACAGCACGTGGCTCATGGCAGGTGGGGCGTAGAAAACGCAGTGAATAGTGAGAAGTAAGCGGTAAATGATAAATACTTATTTGTTGTCACGAAAGGCGAATGCCGGAGCCAACGATATTTCATATTTAAAG
>Ga0078972_1005456_pt1 | contig 32249 bp, 29 predicted proteins | sample YelNatPaOPGAMG01_FD_67568 | JGI IMG/M metagenome (GOLD analysis project Ga0078972, IMG submission 67568) | Hot spring thermophilic microbial communities from Obsidian Pool, Yellowstone National Park, USA - OP-RAMG-01 (SPADES assembly) (version 2) | ecosystem: Environmental > Aquatic > Thermal...
GGGGGGGGGGGGGGGGGGGGGGGGGGGGGGGGGGGGGGGGGGGGGGGGGGGGGGGGGGGGGGGGGGGGGGGGGGGGGGGGGGGGGGGGGGGGGGGGGGAATTGTGCCCCATTCAACTGTGCCCAGTATACCTCGCCCCATCGCTCTTTCGCTTCCTGTTGGAGCAAGGGCCCTAACTGCTCTGTTTCATCTTGCCCGCAGGCCCCGCTTTTGCTAGACCTTACGAAATTCCGAGAAGCGAGGGCGACATGATTCCGATCGATCTGAGTGGCAAAACAGCGCTGGTCACGGGCGTCGGCGATAACGAGAGTTTTGCCTGGTTCATTGCCAAGGCCCTGCAAGCAGCCGGGGCGCGTCTGGTTCTTGCGGTCCATCCGCGCATGGTCCGCATCGTCGAGGGCTTCCTCAGCGGCGATTCCCCCGAGGACGTGGAAAGCCGAAAACTTCCCTTCGGCAAGGGCAGCCTGACGGTTGAGAAATTGCTACCCTGCGATGTCAGCTTCGACCGCATGTCCGACGTACCCGATGCGACGCGGAACGATCGCCGCTACAAGCGCGTCGAAGAGCAATACGGCGATTACTCGATCGAAGGGCTGATGAAAGCGGTCAAGGAATCACACGGCGTCATCGATGTTCTCATCCACAGCGTCGCCTTCGCCCCGGAGATCAAGAGCAAACTGGTCGAGACCACACGGGCGGGCTACTGGACGGCCCTCAGTATCAGTGCGTACTCGCTGACTGGGCTGGTGCGGGCGGGCTTGCCGTTGATGGAAAATCGCCCCGACGGCGCCTCGGTAGTCGGCCTGACCTATCTAGGCGGCGTGCGGGTGGTGCCGCACTACGGCGGCGGCATGTCCACGGCCAAGGCCGCCCTGGAGATCGACGCCAAGCAGCTGGCCCACAATGTCGGCAGCAAAGGCGTCCGTGTCAATCTTATCTCCGCCGGTCCCTATGCTTCGCGCGCCGCCAAGGGCATCGGCGATATCCAGCAGATGATCGATTACGCCGCTCAGCGTTCTCCGCTGCCGCGCGGCATCCGCCCGGAAGAGGTGGCCAACGCCGCCGTCTTTTTGTGCAGTCCGCTGGCCTCCGCCATCACTGGCCACGTCCTCTACGTCGATTGCGGCTACAACATCATGGGCGTGTGAAGGCGAACGGCCAGCTAACGCCGGTCGTTCGCCTGGCGTACTTGCTCGAACAGGAAAACGCCCTTTTTGTTAGATATTACTATGTCGAGCAGTTTGTCGCCGTTGACGTCAGCGATGGCGAACTGCGTACCGATGCCGGAATCGTCGTCGATCTCATGCGGTACAAAGCGGATTAAACCATCGCTGGTTTTCTTGGCCTCGAACCAGTACAGCTTGGCAGGGAAGTTGGGATCGGCGTCGCCGTGCGGCCCGTGTGCCCACCAGCGCTTGCCCGTGACCAGATCTTTGAGTCCGTCGCCGTTGATATCTACGCAGTGCAGGGCGTGCGTCTGGGAAACCAACTTGGGGAAAAGGACTTGTTTAAGGAAGACCGGCGAATCGCCGCGGCTGGGCCGTTGCAAATAGGCCCAGATGCCATATTGATGGGCGGAACTGCTGAGAATGTCGGCCTTACCGTCGCCGTCGATATCGTAGGCGAACATATCCGCGCAGGCGTCACCGAGATTGGCGGGATGGAACTTCCACGGCTTGTCGGCCAGCGTAGCCGGTTGTTCCCACCAGCCGGCGGTGCAGATCACGTCGAGCTTGCCGTCACCATTGACATCGCCGGCCCCCAGCCCGTGGGCAAAACGAAAGGTGCCGGGGATGATGTGGCCTTTGGTGCTCGGTTCGCTGATCGGATGCATCTGCCACAGCTGCGCCGGATCTTCTCCGGGCGTGAAATAGGCCATCTGCCCCTCGTTGTCCTTGCCTTTGGGCTGCCATCCCATAAGTAAGACACGCTTGCCGGTGCCGAGTAAATCCACATATGCCGGCGTCTCATTGCAGGCGCTGTGCCAAATCATATGTTCTTTCCACAAGCCATCCTTGCCCTTGGGGTTTTCGTACCAGTGGCAGGGCGCACCGGGAAAGCCGATGACGATTAGGTCCGAATAGCCATCGCCGTTGAGGTCGTCGGCCCAGCAGGCGAAAGAATTGCTGTAGACGTTTTTGTCGCCTTCGCGGTAATCCTCCTTGCCGGGACGGATGCGGTGCGGCTTCCAGTGTGGCGCTTCGTACCACAACTCGCCGGTGAGAATGTCCATCTTGCCGTCTCGGTTCACGTCGGCGACGGCAACGCCTTCAGAGAGAAACCGTTTGTCGAGCACCGTCTTTTTCCAGCGGATGCCTGTAGTTTCACTCCTTTTCTCCTCGGCAGAAAGGAGAGAGAGGATTAGAAGAAGAGAGGCCAGAGAGGCCATCAGCCCGGTGTGCAGTCTCATATACTGTCCTCGTGGGAAAGGCGAATTCGCGATTCCGGTTTTGCGGTTCAATATATGGAAACAAAGCATGCGCAGCTTCAAAAGCCTTAACGAGCAAGAGATCTTGGCCCTGGCGATCTCGCTGGAAGAAGAAGACGCTCGTATCTATGACGATTTCGCTGAGGGGCTGAAAACGAGCTATCCGGCCCAGGCCGAGGAGTTTCGCCGTCTCCGTGCGGAAGAGGACAGTCATCGCCATCGTTTGCTCGATTTGTACCGCAAGAAATTCGGCGAACACATTCCCCTTATCCGCCGACAGGATGTCAAGGGCTTCGTCAGCCGCAAGCCCGTGTGGCTGGTGCGGCCCCTGGGACTGGATGCGGTGCGCAAGCAGGCCGAGCTGATGGAGCTGGAGACCAAGCGCTTTTATGAGAAAGCAGCCCGCCAGGCGACGGATGCCAGCATCCGCCAACTGCTCGGTGATTTGGCCGAGGAGGAACGCAAACACGAGCGGCTTGCAGAAGCCATGGTGGCCGAAGCGCTCGATACAGAGGCGGCGACGCGCAAGCGCGAGTTTGTACTACAGGTGGTGCAGCCGGGCCTGGCGGGCCTCATGGACGGCTCGGTTTCGACGCTGGCGCCGCTATTCGCTGCGGCGTTCGCCACACACAACAACAAGGAGACGCTCCTGGTCGGTCTGGCGGCAAGCCTCGGCGCCGGCATCAGCATGGGGTTCGCCGAGGCGCTGTCCGACGACGGCAGCCTGACCGGCCGCGGTCGGCCGTGGATGCGCGGCCTGATTTGTGGACTGATGACGGCCTTGGGGGGGCTGGGCCACGCCTTGCCCTATCTCATCCCGGATTCTGCGCCCAACGCCTTCCAACTCGCCACAGGCGTGGCCATCGGCGTCGTCTTGGTCGAGTTGATAATCATCGCCTGGGTCCGGCATCGCTACATGGACACACCGTGGAGTTCAGCGATCTTTCAAGTGGTCATAGGCGGTTTGCTCGTGTTTCTGGCCGGCGTGTTGATCGGCCACGAGTGAGTTACGGCCTGTGTTTCTGGAAAAACTCCAGCCACTGCAAAGTCAGGACATCGCCAAGTGCCTGAGAGCGACGCAGCTCCTGCGGCGACTGGCCCCAGTAAAAACCCAACCAGCCGGCCGCTGTTTTCTTGGAGCCGTCGATGAATTCCTCCAATTCTTCGATGGAGCATTTCAGCGGAAACGTCTCTTCGATCAGCACGGGCTTGCCCACATCAAAGCCGGCCAAGGTCTGGAGCGCCTTGTCGATTTTCCCCTTTGCGGGGTAGATGTGTACGCTAAGGAAATCGAGGTCGACGGCGATCTTGGCAGGATCGAAGCCGGAATACAACATGCCAGGACGGTCGAGACTCCAATCCACCAATCCCACTGTAATGAGGTGCCGATTATCTCCTTTGCGGATCGCTTGCGTCAGCATATGCACCCATTGGCGCGCGATCTCGGCACGGGGACGCTCCATTTGATCGAGGGTGATGAACTGAACAAAACACTTGCCGGCGAAAGGCGGTCCCAGCCAGTCGCCAGCCTTGCGCCGGCCGCCAGGAACAACCGGCTCATTCATCAAGTCGTAGCAAAAAACGGCGGGGCTGCCGGCGCAGCGGCCGGCGACCGCCGTCCAGAAACGGGCCTGCACCGCCCAGCGTTCTTTTTCCGTCAAGGCATCGTACCAGGCCGGCACGTCTTTCTTGTGGTAGCAGCCTAATCCTGTCAGGTCGAGATACAACCCGGTGTGCTCCGCCAACTTCACCAGTCGTCCCAGCTGCGAAAGCGCTTTGTCATTCGCTTTGTCTGCTCGCTCCATGAAGCGGCCGAGCTGGAGGTGGATACGTACCACATTGGCCCCGAGCTTTTTCATGGCGGCGAAATCTTCCTCGACCTTGGCCCATTCCTCGACCCAATAATCTTCCAGCAGCCGGCCACGATGATCGCGGTCGTAGTTAAAGCCCCACGGCACAAATCGTTGTCCTGATTGGGCCAAGACAAAGGACCGTTTGTTCTCGCTTAGCTGGACCCATTCCATCTCTTTCGCTGTTTGGAATGCCTGCGTCGGTGCTATTGTGCTGAGCAGCACGCCGAGAACCTTCGCCGAAATCCATCGACTCATTGGCTACCTCATTTCTACGGGCACTACTTGTATTCGTGCTTCTGTCTTGGTGAGATCAGTGTATCGGATCTTGCCGAAGTGCGAGCGGCTGATTAGAACGGAGTATCATTTTCACCTTGGTAACACACATCCAGGAGGTGCATCATGGCAACGCGATTGTGCTGGCTGGGACATGCCTGTTTACTGCTGGAAAGCGACGGCAAACGCATCTTGATCGATCCGTTTCTCACTGGCAATCCGGCAGCAGCGACGACGGCGGACAAGGTGCAAGCCGATTTCATCCTGGTCTCACACGGCCACGGCGATCATGTCGGCGACACGGTGGCCATTGCCAAACGCACCGGCGCCACGGTGGTGTGCAATTACGAAATGAGCAGCTGGTTTGAAAAGCAGGGCGTTAAAAAAGTCCACGGCCAGCAGCACGGCGGCGGCCATTCTTTTCCATTCGGCTACGTCAAGCTGACGTTGGCCTTCCACGGCTCGATGTTGCCAGACGGTAGTTACGGCGGCAACCCCGCCGGCTTCCTCATCACCTTCAAGGATGGCACGCGCGTTTATGACGCGGCAGACACCGGCTTGTTCGGCGATATGCGGCTGATCGGCGAAGAGGGCGTCGATTTGGCGACGCTGCCGATTGGCGACAATTACACGATGGGACCGGACGATGCGCTGCGGGCTGTGAAACTGATTGGGCCACGGCAGGTGGTACCCATTCACTACAACACCTGGGAACTGATCGCCCAAGATGCCGCCGCCTGGGCTGAGCGTGTCCGCAAAGAGACGCCCAGCCAAGCTATCGTGCTCAAGCCCGGCGAATGGGTGGAAGTGAAAGCGGCGCGGCGGTAAACGGCTCACCACCCCAGCAGCCGGCGTAGTTCTTCCAGCCCTCCGTGCAACGCCGCCTCGATAGACGGATAGGTCGCGCCGCTGTCGAGGCGGCGTCCGTTGATCGTCTCCGTGATACGGCAGCCGAACCGCCCTTTCACGGGTACCGCCATCAACAGATATTGCGGCTCATCATCGAAATAGACCAACCAGGAGCGGCCGTCCTTGCTTTCTTGCAAGTGAACGCCATGCTGTGCTAGCCAATCCGGTGTCGCTACGGTCATGCGGAACCCTCCTTTCATGCTCACTCCGGCAATGGTTGGCCCTTGGTTTCCGGCGCGAACGGCAGGGCAAGCAAGCCTAACAAGAAAAAGGCACACATGGTCACGCCTGCATAGCGCCAACTCTCGACCTTGCCGTAGCGACCGAATACCTCGCTGGCCAACAGCCCTAGCGTCAGGGGGCCGATAGAAGCGATATAGCGGCCGACGTTGTAGCAGAACGAGGTGCCGGTGCTGCGTAGCCGCGTCGGAAACAGCTCCGGGAAATAGATGGCATAGCCGCCGAATAGCGCCAGCTGGCAGAACCCCATGAGCGGTATCATCCAAAAGACATCGCTAAAGACCTTCAAATAGGCGAAGGTGAAGGCGGTGGTCAGCATGGCCAACACAAACGAGAGGGCGAAAGCGGGTTTGCGCCCCATGACGGCGGTGACGCGGCTGAAAGCATAGATGCCGAAGAACGCTCCCCCGTTGAGCAACAGCGATGTGATGCCGACCCAGAAAGCCACCTTGCCGTCGATTGCGCCGCTGGCCAGTCCTTGCTTCTGGAAGGTTTCACGGAAGACGGCGCCGATCAGCTCGAAGCTAAAAAAACCGATGCCCCACAGGCCGATCACGCCCGAAGAGGCCAACAGCAAGCCGACGATGGCGTTGCGCCGCCAGCGCGGATCGCCGAACAGTTCGGCGTAGGAACCAAGCCGTTGTTTGGCCTTTTCCGCGGCTGCCGTCTGGGCCCAGCGCTGCGGTTCTTTGAGGCGGCGCATGACAACGACCGCCAGAATAGCTGGCAGCACTCCGACGACGAACATCATCCGCCAAGGCGTCTCAATCAGGCCGGCTGTCTTCATCTCCCCCAGGATCATGCCGATCAGGGCTGCCATCACATTGCCCACAGCGGACAGGGCTTGTAGCAATCCCAAGGCGTGCGGCCGGGCGCGATCCGGCATGACCTCGGCCACTAAGGCCACGCCCACAGCAAACTCCCCGCCCACTCCCAACCCGGTCAAAAAGCGGTATAAGGCGAAGTCCCAAACTCCCACCGATAAGGCGCTCAGACCGGTAAACATCGAGTACAACAAAATGGTCAGCACCATAGTGCGGGCCCGTCCCATGCGGTCGCCGACGACGCCAAAGATAATACCCCCGGTGGCCCAGCCGATCATAAAGATCGTGGTAGCGATGCCGCTCCAGAGTTTGACTGCGTCGGAGCCAGGAGGCTCTGTCAGCAAGTCCGCCATGGCCGGTGCCCGGCTCAGGTTGAAAAGCTGCTGATCCATCGTGTCGAACAGCCAACCGAGCGAAGCGACGACGAAAACGAACCAATGATAGCGATTCAATTCGCGCCACCACGGCCCACCCGAGGAGATGACGGCAGGGACGGAAGGTTTTGGAGAGGAAAGCGAAAGCTCGTCATTAAGATGCATGGTCGTAGCCCGTAGTCCGTAGCAACAGAGCAGATATTTCATTGTTACGGACTCTCCCGACGACTGACTACGGACGCCCTCTCCCGATGGACTTCGGGGTAGCTGAAAAGACCGTTGCTTGATAGGTTGGGAGGTAGGAAAGCGGGCGTGGGGCCCGCACTTCCAGGCTAAGGTTGCCATCCTTCCATGCGACAAGTCCTTTTCCACATCCCGCTCAAGGCCGATTGGCTGCCGGCCCATTTCCCACTGTATTTGTTCGTGTTGGCAGTCGGGTTCATCCTCGCGGCGCTGGCCCGGCTCTCGGCTCGCTCTATCCGACAACCGGCTGTCCGAGAATGGTTGCGCGGCGCGGCCTCCTGGCTGGCCGGCTTCGGCATCCTGGCGGCGCTGGTTATCTGGTTTACCGCTGACAAGCTGCCGCAAGGGCTACCGATCTACGGCTTCGGCATGATGCTGTTTTTGGCCTTTCTCCTTTGCACCGGATTGGCCAGTCGCCGCGCTGCCCGCGAAGGCATTGCCAGGGAACACGTTCAAGACGTGGCCATCTGGCTGTTTATCGGCGGACTGATCGGTGCCCGCATCACTTTCCTCCGGGCTGAAAGAAACCTGGCCTTCACCGAGATGCTCCAGGAGTTCTACAAAATCTGGGACGGCGGCATTGTGCTGTACGGCTCGGTCCTCGGCGGCTTGATCGCCTACTTCCTCGCTTACCTCTTGGTGTTTCGCAAATACGGTCTGGCCACCCTGAGATTAGCAGACGTTCTGGCGCCGTCGATTGCTGTCGGGCTGTGCCTGGGGCGTTTCGGCTGTTTTCTCAACGGCTGTTGTTACGGCCAGGTCGCCTGTCCGAGCTGTCCCGTTTATGCCGTTCACTTTCCGCTGTCGGCCCCGGCGCGCGAAGGCTTAGTCGAACAGGGCTATCAAACGCCGGCCGGTTTCACGCTGGCCCCCGCTCGCCAACAGCCCAAGGAAATAGGGGCGCGGGTGGGCAAGGTTGATCCGCGATCGGACGCCTACCGGGCTGGTCTGCGCGACGGCGACTTGATTTTACGAGTAGGATATGGAGCGGCCCCGAATTCCACACGCATCAAAGATTGTAACATCCAAGTGATCGAGAACGAGAAGACCAACCGAATCACTCCGCCCGTAGACGTGCTGACACACTGCCTGGTTTTCAACTGGCCGCGCGGTGAGACGCAGCTGCGGCTGACAGTCAAACATGCCGCCAACGGCGAAGAAGAAGAACTCCCGCCGATCGCGCCGCGGACGCTCGGCTTGCACCCGACGCAACTGTATGAAGTCGTCAGCATGGCGCTGTTGTTTTTGGTGCTGACAGCGTACTATCCACTGCGCCGCCGGCCGGGCCAAGTGATAGCTGTGCTGATGGCCGGTTACGGCGCCCACCGCTATCTGAATGAGTTGCTGCGCGACGATCCGCGGCCGCAGGGACTGGAGAGTTATGTGAGCATCGTCCTGGTCGTGGCAGGCATTGCTTTGTGGACCTATCTCCAGCTGCATGGGGAGAAGAAGGAAAGAAAAGAAACCGTTTAATCGTGATCGGATGGAGAATGCGCCAGCTTGGCCGTATTTCCTGTCGGGTCGCGGTAAAGCGGATAACGGCCGTAACGGTTCAGGCGTGGCAGCCAGTATCTCCAGGTCAGCGCTATGCCCAGCGCCAATCCGATATGATCGATGAGGACGTCGCTGAACTGCCCATGACGGCCAGGCACAAATAGCTGGCCGAACTCGGTACCAACCGTGTGCAGCGACAGAAAGGCCAGCAACAGCCAACGCCAGCGTCCCAGGGGCAGCCACTGGAGGTAGCCCGTCAAGAAAGCGTAGGCCGAGACGTGTAAACACTTGGCGGCAGGGAAGCGCAAGGCCTCCGGCGTGATCTCCTGGCCGATTTGCGCGGGATAGATAGTCAGCAAGGCGACTGTCCACAACGTGAGGCACAAGCACCAGCCCAAGCCGCGCACGATTAATTTCCGTACACGATCTGAGTCCCACGTGTCGGCCATAGTTCTCTCCTCTATACCGTTGAGCATTCCTAGTTGTGTAACAGGTGGTTGCCACCGCTGTCAAGGCAGTCCCTTTCCGCATTGGGCTGTTCGCTGTTTCAAAGTGGGTAAGCGCATTGGCCATAAGTCCCCAAACGATGGTCGAGGAACTTTGCCTCGTTTGACACAGTGAACGGCCCTGCTCTCTGCAACGAAGGCGCAGCGATTCGCCACAGGTTTTGTTAGAATGACTCTAGATATTATCCGTCGATTCTTAGGTCAGGCTTTCCAAGCTTGACCGCCAGGCGGGAAAGCCTGGTTGTCCGATGAGCGATGAGAAAATTAAACCATGAGTGAAGCGGAAGAAAAAGATCGCTGGAGCGCCCTTGCGGAAGAATTGGGCCTGCCTCCGGAACCGCCTCCAACGCCGGCCCCAGCCTCTGCCGCTCCCGAGACGCAAGGCCCTGCCGCGACCGAACCTGCACCTGGGGAAACTTCTGAACCGTCGGTGGAGGAGACAGAACATCTCCCCCGCGGTCGGCGGCGCCGTAGCACCCCGGCTACAGAAGCAAGGCCCGACGAATTGACCGAAGCAGTGCCGCCAGATAAGCCCGCGGAAGCTGCTGAGGCGCCTGCCGATGAAGCGCGTCCTCGCCGGCGCCGCCAAGTCCGCGGCAGCAAAAGGTCGCAGAAGCCAGCGGCTGTCGAGGAACCGGCCGCCCCGGAAGCGGAAGGAGTCAGTGATGAAGGACGGCGCCGCCGCCGCCGCCGTCGCAGTAAAAAGACCGAGAAGGAAGAGGAAACGGTTGCGCCCGAGAAGGACGAAGAGAAAGGCGAAGAAGGACCGGCCGTAGGGCCATTCCTCGAAGAGGAAGAAGACGAGGAAGCCACAGATTTCTCGACTTGGAACGTGCCTTCCTGGGCCGAGATCATCGCCGGCCTGTATCGCCCCGACCATTGAAGAAGAAAGGCAAAGGGCAAGGGAAAACTGCTGGGCCTCTGCTCCCTGACCCTTGGCCTTAATACTGAGGTGTTCGGCTCATGGCTGACGCAATTATCGACATCGTTGGGCCGGAGGATCTAGAAGAGATCGTCAAACTCTTCAATCAGATCTTCCGTCCGCCGCGCGATGCGGAGTTCTTCAACCGTCGTTACCTGGGCCGCCACAACGTGCTGCAAATGGTGGCGCGCATTGATGAGCGGCCGGTCGGCTTTTTTTTGGGGTTTGAGCTGAAGCCGAGCGTGTTCTTCGCCTGGTTTTATGGGGTGCTGCCCGATTTCCGTCGTCAAGGCATCGCTTCGCAGCTCATGGAAGCGGTCCACGAGTGGGCGCGCGAGCATGGCTACGAATCGATCCGTTTCGAGTGCCACAATCAGCACCGGCCGATGTTGCACCTCGGCATCGCCCTGGGATATGACATTCTCGGTATCCGTTGGGACCCCGACCGCGATGCCAATCTGGTGTTGTTCGAGAAACGGTTGGTATGACCGAGGCCGTCAATGCCAACGGCTGAAAGCGTCTTCGCCGCGGGTGTAGGTGATGTCGCCGTGTAGTACGCCGCGCGTGGACAACAATTCTTCGCCGAGCCGGCGCACTTCGGCAGGCAGGCCGCGCAGTACCGACACCTCCAGACAATGACGCTCGCCAAGATGGACGTGCAAACTGGATATGACCAAGTGGTGATGGTGGTGTTGCTTATCGATCAGGCGCGCTGCCAACTCGCGGGCATGATGATCGTAAACCAACATGACCACGGCTACCACTTGTTCGGCAGAGCCGTCTTGGACATCACTGGGCTCTTCACGAATGAGGTGGGCGCGGATCAAATCTCGGATGGCTTCGCTGCGCGTGGCATAGCCCCGCGCAGTAATGTTAGCGTCGAACGCCGACAACAGGGCGCTTTCTAACGAGATACTGATGCGAGTAAGGTCGGCCATGCGAAGTCCTGGTAGGTCCTTGCAATACCTCTGTCCTCTATTGTCCACATCTTTTTTCATTCCACAAGCGGAACTTTTCCCCAAGCAACGTGGTCTAATACTGTAGTATTCCCTCGCCTTGGCTACAGAAGGAAAAAGGAAATAGGTGAACTTCTGTTCTCATCTCTGTGAGGTAGGGCACATGCGTATCTGTACGGGAATAGGCTGTTTTCTTGGTCTGGTTGGCCTGATCGCTTCCACGGCCGCAGCTCCTCCCAAGGGAAAATCTACCACGTCTTCCCCTCATGTAGACGCCGATGTACTCCCTCCTGGTCATTTCATCGGGACCATTGTCAGCACACCCAACAGCGATCGCATGTTCACTCTCAAAATCACCTATCCCGAAGTGCGTCTCAAACCCGGGGCAAAGATGCCTAACTTGAGCCACACGCACGCCCAATATGTGAATAACCAATACCGGCAGATGATGAACTTCCAGCGGCAGATGGGGCACCATCATATTCATAATATGATGCAGATGCAACAAATGTACGCGCAGATGCAGGTGTATCAGCAGCAGGCCATAGCGCGACTTCAGCAACAACAATTGCAACAAGAACTGCGACTGCTACAACAAGAGATCAACGCTATTCGGAACATGTATCAAGTGGTCCCTGTATCGCGCAACGTAGATTTCCAGATGGATGCCAATGTTAAAGTCCGCATCAAAAACCTGCCCGAACAGTTCGACGAAAAGGGCAATATCAAGAGGTATACCAGCCAGGAGTTGGCGGCGCTGAAAGGCAAGGACAAGGACCTCATTGGCTATGAGAGTTCCGTAGAAGCGCTCCAGCCAGGTCAGGTCGTCCTGGTATCTTTGCGCAGCCACAAGAAACCTAATTCCACAGCGCTCACCACACCGGCCTCTCGGAAAGACAAGGCCGAAGACAAAGAAGCGGACCCCGCGCCGGAACACAAGATGCAGGTGACCATGATCGTCATCCTCAAAGACAGCCAAGCCTCGCAAAACGTAACCGCGCCGACGAAAAAGAAATAGTCCAGCGCTTGCAGACCCCCGAAGCGGAGTATAAGCCTCTCTCGGATTGGCAACTCCTGCCGCTCCAGCCGATGGTACAATAAAAGGAAAGGCCCTGCGCGATTGCTGCGCAGAGAGGGTCCGTTGCCGGGGAGCGTCTGTCATGCGCCGTTTCGGTTTTCTTGTGCTGGGCGGATTGGAACTGCTGTCGGCTGCGGTGTTGGTATATTTCGCCTGGCTGGCCCCCGGCCGCCGCGAAGTCGCGGACGCCGCAACGCGGGCCGAACGCGTCACACAGCGCACCAAAGAGCAAGTACAACGGCTGCGCGATCAGTTGCGCTTTCTGCGCGAGCGCCGACCGCAGATGCAAGCGCTGGCCCTGCGCTTGCAGACGGAGATGCGCGTCGTCAATGACCATCTAAAGACGCAACAGATCGATTATGACACCATTCAGGCGCTCGGCGATGCTTTGGGCGCCGCCGCCGCGGGCCTGGACGGCTTGGCGGCAACGCTGGACCCCAAGGACTTAAAGCAATTCGGCGAGGGCCTGAAGACGGCGGCGGACTTTCTGGAAAATCAGGTTGGCCCCGCTGCCGCCCACATCGCCGACGAACTCGATAAAACTACCGGCCCTCTCCGCGCCGACGCCAAGCGCCTCGGTGCGCTGCTGCGCACGCCCCCGCCCGATTGGAAGGCCGCTCGCGCCATTTACGACGGCCTTCTTCACTTCGATCAGGGGTTAGAACACCTGCAACAACTGCTCAAGGTCGAGCGCCTCGAAACGATGTGCGAAGGGTTCAGAGGGCTGGAACAATCGCTCCATACCGGGGCCGAACAGGTGCAACGGCTGTCCAGCTACACCTATCCGGTAGTGCGCTTCCACGGTTGGAAGCCGTCTGTCGAGCCACGCGCCTTCTGGCCGGAGGGCAGTCAGGTGGCCGACGGTATGCGCAAGGCGGCCAAGGGAGCGGCGGCGGCGACCGAGGAGTTGCAATTGCTGTCCAAGGACCTGCCCAAGCTCCGGCAAGCCCTTCACGAAAGCCGCAAGGTCGTTGGCTCGACGCGCGAAGCGTTGGCCGCCGCCCTCGAACAACAGGACAAGGTCGAAGCGCTGCTGCAAAGTATGCCGAAATATGCCGCCCGTCTGGCCGACCAACTCCCGCAGCTGACCGATTCGTTGGCGAAAATCCTCCGCGACACCGCGCGACTCCAGGAAGTCGGCAAACTCTTGCGGCAGACGCACAAGGGCATCGAAAACGCTGTGGCGCACTGGCCGGAGCTGCACAAAAACCTGGGCCGATCTTCCCTCTTGCTGCGCAATACCAAGATGCAACTCGACTATGTCTTGACGCATCGCGACGCGTATGAGGCCTCCTTGCAGCACACCCTGTTGTTGAGCCGAATGCTCTCAGCGGCGCTGCCGCTGCTGACGGAGCAGCTGGAGATGGAGTTGGGCGATCAGGAGCGCGCCCTGACAGACCTGGACGAAAGCATCCAGGACGTGCAGGAAATGCTTCCCCATGTCGCCCGCGGCACATCAAACGTCCTGCAAGCGACCCGTTTGCTCTTGCTGCTGCTGGCAGCCATTTTCGGCCTGCATGGCGGTTGTCTGATCGCCGACGCACGAATGGGCCGTCCCACGACTTTTCCCTCGCCAAGTTATACGGGACACGGGAAGATTTGATACGGAGGCGAGCGGAGTTGTGTCAGCGCCTCGAAGGTGAGTATCGCAGCGTCGGCGCGGCGTGTTCTCGGCGTTTTTCTCCTCGCCGGGGCAATTTTGTCGAGATCATGCTTGTCAGGCAGAGAAAACAGCCGATAAAATGAAGAAGTTGACAGGGTGTGGGTGGCTCGTTTTTGGGGCCGCTCCTCTCCCCCACAGGAGTTGAGCATGAAACCCTCTCAAGTTCGCGTGGGCGGCCACAGCGCACAGGGCTTGCGTCCCAACAACCAGGATCGCTATGTGGCGGACACGGCGCGCGATGTTTTCCTGGTGGCCGATGGCATGGGCGGGCAAGAACACGGTGAAAAAGCCAGCAGCATGGCCGTGGAGCTTATTCCGCGCGCCGTTCGGGTACGTTTGGATGCCCACGTCGACCCCAGTCAGGCGGTGATGCAGGCATTATGGGAAGCGAATCGCGCCATCCTGGAGGCCAGCCGCGGCCAAGCCAGTAACCGGCGCATGGGCACGACCGCCGTCTTGGCCGTGCGCCAGGACGATCAGGTCTATGTCGCCGGGATCGGCGACAGTCGTGCTTACCTCATCCGCGGCAACCACGTCGAACAGCTCACCATCGATCACACCGTCGCCGACGCCTTACTCCGTAGCGGCGCCTTGACGCCCGAACAAGCTCGGCAAAGTCCTTACCGGCATGTCCTCTACAAATTTCTCGGTTGCGCCGACCTTTCCGATTCGACCGAGGTCCACCCCTTCACCCCGGAGCCAGGCGATTACCTCCTCCTGGCCAGCGACGGCTTGACCAACTTCGTGACCGCCGACGATCTCCGCGCAGGCGCTTCTCGCCACCGCGATCCCCAGGAATGGGCCAACGAACTGGTGGCATTGGCCCTGGAGCGCGGCTCCCACGACAACGTCACCTGCGTCGTGGTGGCGTTTTCGTGAACGGAATTCCCTCGGCGATCCTCCGCCGTCGCTTTTGCTTCCGGCGCGTGTGTTTAGAGCGCTTCCGGACATAATTTGGTTTGGCCGCGAGCCGCAGGCGAGCGCGAACGTTTGCCTGCGGGTTGCGGCCAAACCGAGTTATTCTTGGCCAATCCCTTTGTCCGCGCGATAGAGGGTAAGGAGGCCGTCGTGGCCTGCGGTGGCAAGCCTGGCGCCATCAGGCGAGAAGGCCAGCCAGCGGACGCGGTCGGCGTGCTTGGCGAGGGTGAGCAACTCGCGCTGGCTGGCAGCCTGCCACAGTTTGACGGTGTGATCGAAACTGGCTGAAGCCAGGGTCTTGCCGTCCGGTGTGAAGGCGAGGCAGTTCACCGGGCCGGTATGTGCTTGGACGTTGTTGCGCACATCGCCGGAGTCGGCCTCCCAAAAGCGCAGCATCCCTTGTATATCGCCGCTGACCAGCGTTTTGCCGTCGGGAGAGAAGGCCACCGCCACGTGTCCCTGCGGATGAGGCGGCAGCGTTCGCCGTACGCGCTTGTCGTATACGTCCCACAAGAATACGTTGCCGTCTTCTCCCGCCAGGGCCAGAGTACGGCCATCGGGAGAAAAAGTCAGAGACCGAATGTTGCAGCCAAGGTGGATTGGGCGAGCGTTCCTGGCAGCTACGTTCCACAAACATACGATCCCATCGCGGCCGGCGGTGGCCAGCATGTTCCCGCCCGGCGCGAAAGCCAGGGCATTGATGGGTTGGGTATGCTCCAGCAAAGCAGCCGTTTCCGTACCGGCGGCCGGATCCCACAGTTTGACGTTGGCTGTGCGATCAAAGCTCCCAGAGGCGAGCAATTGACCGTCCGGGGAGAAGGCAATACAGCTCACCAAGGACAGATGGCCCAGGAGTGTGTTCAAGGGACGCCCGCTGACCGGAGACCACAAGCGCACCCTCTGGTCGTCGCCCGCCGACGCCAACGTCTTGCCGTCGGGAGAAAAAGCGACGGCCCAAACCTCGCGCGGCAAGGGGCCGAGCTGATGTCCCAGCCAAGAAGTCGCTTCCGTGGCACGCGCCACTTGGTACATCCCCAGCTTGCCGTCCTGGCTGCCCACGGCGAGGGCTTGACCGTCAGGAGAAAACGCCACACACCGTCCATGCCCCGGCGAGACCATGAACCAGAAGCGCTCGCGCCGCTCCTTCACGTCCCACAGCTTGACGACGCCGTCTTGGCTGATGGAGGCCACCGTCCGTTCATCGGGAGAAATCGCTACGCCCCAGACCTCACTATCGTGCCCATATTCACCCAACAGTCGATTGGGGTCGCGTCCCCATAGCCGTACTACATGGTCGTGTCCGCCCGAGACGAGCAAGCTGTTGGCCTGGCTACAGGCTACAGACCAGATGCAGCGCTGGTGCCCCTGCCAATGGGCAAAGACGTGGTCGTTCGTCGTATCGCATAAGGAGATTCGCCCATCGACGTGGCCGACGGCGAGGATCGTGCTGTCGGCCTGAAAGGCTACAGAGGCGACCTCGACCGCAAAGGAGATGGTTTTGCGAAACGTCCCGGAAGGCGCCTCCCACAGCTTGACGGTGTTATCGGCGAGGACCGCAGCAAAGCTGCGGCCATCGGGAGAGAAAGCCAGGGCATTGACTACAGCCAAATGGCCTCCAACAAGGGGCCGTGAGTTTCGTGTGGCCGTATCCCATAGGAAAAGCTCGCCCTCGTTGCGGCGATCCGTTTTTTTGCCGCCTCCCGAAACAAGATACTTGCCATCACGGGAATAAGCCAGGGCATAGACAGGCAGCTTGTGGCCCGCCAATTCTTGCTGCATCCGACCGCTGGTCCGGTCCCATAAACAAATGCCGCCATCCTCATGGCCGGTGGCGCAAACAGTCCCATCGGCGGAGAAGGCTGCACACCACAACGAAGGATCGGGCGAGCGCATTTGCCAGCGCAGAATGCGGGCCTGGGCAGACAGATAATACCACTCAAAGCCGCGCGGATCATACAAATCGTCGGCGCCAGCAGAGGATCTGCATATTTGCAGTTGTTCAGCCAGGTCGTTCAAGCGTCGCTGGCTCCCGTGCCGGGCCGCCAAGGTGAAGGCATCAGCGTAACGATATTGGCGTAGGCGCTGGTCTTTTTGGCGAATGATTTTCTGATGGTGCTCGTGTTGTTGCATCGCGGCCGAGAAATCGGCATCATGAGTGCGTTTGATTACCTGGAGGTAAAGGCCGCCTGAAAGCAAGATCAGCCCCGCGAGGCAGATAAAGCAACCGAAGGCCGCCGCCCACGGGCGACGCCGTATCCAACGGCCCAGCCGCTCCATGCGGCGGGGCGGCCGCGCCTGGATCGGCTGGGCGGCGAGAAAGCGCCGCAAATCGCCAGCCAATGCCGCCGCGCTGGCATAACGGCGTTCCGCCCTTTTTTCCAAACATTTAAGACAAATTATCTCTAAATTATACGGAACACACGAGCGCAGCTGCCGCGGCCGTACCGGCGCTGCCAATTGCACTTGCTCCAGCGTCGCCGCAATGGTTGCTTCCTTGAAGGGCGGCCGACCGGTCAGCAGTTCATAGAGGACGGCGCCCAAACCGTACACGTCTGTACGCGGGCCGATGGGGCTTGGCTGGCGCGCAACTTGTTCGGGCGCCATGTAGCTGGGCGTGCCCAGTACGGCGCCGCTCGCCGTCAAGCTGCTGTCGCAATCCATCTGTTTGGCCAGTCCAAAATCGGTCAGCCGCAGCGTGACAGCAGGTCCGCGCCTATCGAGAAGGATGTTGCCCGGCTTGATGTCGCGGTGATAGATGCCGTGCTCGTGAACATACTGCACAGCATCGGCCAGCGCAGCAACCCACTCTGCGGTTTGGCGAGCCGGGGCCGGCGGGCGCCGTCCGTTTCTTCGATCCGTACTGCTACCGTTGCGACTTCGGCTTGAAGTTCCCGCACTGTCACATCCACTGCCTCGACGCCCTGGAGCGCCAGCTCCAGTTGGAAAACCCGGCGACGGTGGCAGCCATCGTGGTTGAACCGTTCACCGGCGCGGCTGGTGGTTTTCCGCTGCCCGACGGCTATCTGCCGCGCCTGCGTCAGCTTTGCGACCGCTACGGCATTTTGCTCATCGCCGACGAGGTCATCACGGGCTTCGGCCGCACCGGGACCTGGTTCGGCGTCGATCACGAAGGCGTCGTGCCGGACCTGATGACGATGGCCAAGGGGCTGGCTTCGGGCTATGTGCCGACGGGCGCTGTGGCCCTGCGCGAGCCGCTCGCCCAGGCATTGGAGAAGCGTTATCTGCCTTTGGGGGGCACTTTTTCCGGACACCCGCTGGCCTGCGCTGCCGCTCTGGCCTGCCTGGCAGAGTACGAGGAACGCGGCTTGATCGAAAACGCGCGGCGGCTGGGCGTGGTGTTGCTCGAACAGCTCCATGAGCTGGCCAAAGGCCACCCCCGAGTCGGCGATGTGCGCGGCAATGGTTTGCTGGCTTGCCTGGAACTGGTCCGCGATCGGACGTCGCAGGCGCCGTTGACGCCGGCAAACACCGATTCGCTGCTCCCGTTGCAGATCCGCCGGCGGGCCTGGGACGAGGGCATCCACGTGATCGTGCGCGGCAGCCTGGTCCTGATGGCGCCTCCCCTGATCGTTCAGCCCGAACACATTGACGAGGCGATGGCGAAACTGGACCGAGTACTGAGGTGGGTGGATGCCGTCGAACTGCCGCCGGTGCCGTAGTTTTTCTGGAAGGATCGCCGAATAAAAACGAACTTTTTATACTCCGCGCGGGTTGATCGGACCCAAGCCCGGAGCGGCAGCGATGGGCTGACCTGTCGCTGCCGCTCCGAGCTTGGGGCAATTCCTTCTAAGAGGAGTATAGGTAGGAAAAAAATTTTCCACTTTTACGAAAATTCTTGAATCTTTTGCAACCCTTCTGACATCAAACAGAGTGTTTGAGTAATTTTGTGGACGGAAAACAAGACGGTTGCTATCCGTGGGATGGACGGAGTGTCCGTCGTCCGTATTCGCTCAGATGGAGATTGCCTCGGCCGCTATGGCGGTGAGTTTGAACGCGCGAAGAAAAATTCCCCCAAAAAACCATGCCTAGAGAGTAGAGGGGAAATGGAGGACGCCCAACCGCCGCGCGGCCATCCGCGCTTCGAGATCGGCGAGGCGTTGTTGCAAGGCATCGAGGGCAGCATTGAGGGCATCGATGTAGGCACCGGACGGCGTCCGGGAGGGCATGTAAAAGTTCAGGTGGTAAAGGTGGTGGCCGATCCATTAGCTTTATCGGTTTAGTCGGATAGCGTCCCAACGTCTCGCTCGACCTGTGAACGAGTACCTGAAGCATAAGCGAAGAACTTCGTTTACGCTTCAGGCTCGGAGGAAAACGTTTCTTCATCTAAAGGAGAACTTCCCATGTTTACTCATCGAATGCGCGCTTTGCGGAATCGCTCCCAACAGCGGCCGTGCAAGCGGCAGAGAGGCTTTCGCCCGCGCCTGGAAATCCTCGAAGATCGCACCCTACCGTCCGCCACGCTGCCGGTCAGCGTCTCTAGCTCGGGGACGGTCATGGGCAATGGTTCCGCCTCCGTCGATCCCCCTGCGGTCAGCGCCAATGGGCAATACGAAGTGTTCACCAGCAACGCCACCGACCTGGTCAACGGCGTCACCACGAACCCAAACCAGAGCTTCGGCCCCGGTTCCGGGTACCACCTTTACTGGCGCAACCTGAGCAACGGAACCACCGCCGCGGTGGACGTGGACGTCAACAACCCAAACGAACTCGGTAATTACAGCGCAAGGTTCCCTTCCATCACGCCGGACGGGCGCTACGTCGCCTTCCTCGGTTTTGAGAACGATCTGACGAACAACGCGGCGAACGCCAGCCAACCCCAGATCTACGTCCGCGACATGCAAGCCGGCCAAACGTATCTGGTCAGCCTGGGGACCGACGGCAAACCGGAAAACGGCACATCGAACCAATCTCAGACGCCCAGCATTACCGAGGACGGCAACGGCCACTTGCTGATCGCTTACCAGAGCAACGCCACCAACCTGACGGCCAACGATACTTCCTCCAGCCAGCAGATTTTCCTCGCTTCTCTCAACCTCGACTCCGGCGGCGACATCCAGTACAGCAGCCTCAAGACCACGCTGGTCAGCGCCGCCAGCAGCGGCAACGGCGGCAACGGCGACTCACTGAACCCCCTCCTCAGCAAAGATGGCAGCACGCTGTCTTTCACTAGCTACGCCAGCAACCTCAACGTACCCGGCGGCTACAGCGACAACTCCGGTGTCCAAAACCTCTACCTGTACTCGCTGGGCAAACAAACGCTGAGCCTGCTGAGCGCCGAGCCAACCACGAGCGCGGCGGCCACCGGCAACAGTCCGTCGACAGTCTACCTCGGCGGCGGCGGCGCCCCGAATCCATACGTCGCGCCGCAGTCGGTCAGCGCCAATGGCCAGTACGTCGTCTTCAGCAGCGACGCCGACAATCTGGTCCCCGGCCTGGCCATCGGCACCGACAGCAGCAATGTCTATCAGCGCAACCTGGCCAACGGCACAACCAACCTGGTCAGCATCAACGCCGCCGGTACGGCCGGCGTCGGGGCTTTCAACGAAGCCTTCGAGCCGGTGATGACACCCGACGGCCGCTACATTGCCTTCTTCGCTATTGATTCCTCAGGCGATCTGACCAGCAACGACCCCGGTGGCTCCAATGTGTTCGTGCGCGACATGCAGCAGGGCAAGACCTACCTCGTCAGCCTTGGTACGAATGGCAGCGCCGCCAATGGCGGCTCCGAGGGGCCTACCATCGCCGAAACCAGCAACGGCCAACTGGTCATCGCCTACCAGAGCACCGCCACCAACCTGACCAGCAACTCTATCACGAGCAATGGGAACCGGCAGGTTTTTGTCACCACCTTCACCCTCGATTCCAGCGGCAACATCGAGTACAACACACTCACGACCAAGCTGGCCAGTGTCACCAGCAGCGGCGCCGGCGGCAACGGCGACAACCCTGCTTTAATCCTGAGCAAAGACGGCAGCACGCTGGCTTTTCTCAGCACGGCGACCAACTTGGCGGGAGAGAGCGGAACGGGCACCCAGCTCTTCGCTTACAACGTCGCTTCCGGCGCGCTCACCCAAGTCAGTCCCGCTGCCGGCGGCACCGTAGCCAACACCGTGGGCATCAGCGACAACGGGCAGTACATCGCCTACCACTACACCCCCATCGGGGACGATGAAGTCCTCGCCTGGAACGCCAACACCGGGACCAATACGGTGATTGACAACCAGGAAATCGAGAATAATCCCCTTAATATCCACAACACCAACTTTGGAGACGTACAAATCAGCGGCGACGGTAGCACCATCGTCTACAAAGTCGGCGACGTTTTTGGACATAACTGGTTCGAGGTCGCCAGTAATTGGCAATCCGGCAGCCCTACGCGCACCACGATCAGTGACAAGACCCAAGTATTCACTCCTCCTTCACCCAGTATCAGCATCAGCGAAGACGGCAAAGTCATTGCCTACCTATTCGCGGACTCGTTGTCCAAGTATACATGGGTCGCCGTGTACGACAGCGGGACCACAAGCGATCTCGGCAACGGCAGCGACGGTGCCGCCGAGACGCCCATTGTCAGCGCCGACGGCAGCACGGTCGTCTTCAATTTCAGTGGCAACGACCTGGTTTCCGGCATCACCGACTTCATCCCTGGCCAAGACAACGTCTTCGCCTACAACGTGGCCAGCAAAACCGTCAGCCTGGTCAGCGCCAAGGCGCCCGGCGTTTTCACCACCGATGAGAACATCAGCTCGGTCAGTCTCAGCGACAACGGCCGCTATGTCGCCTACTTCTCTTCGGCCAACGATCTGCTCGGCAACCTGTCTTCCCCTAATATCTTCGCTGAAGACGTACAACAGGGCGTCCCCACTGTGATCCCCAGCGGCCCCGGCCCCATCTACTCTACGGTTCTCAGCGGCGACGGCAGCACGCTGGCCTTCCAGAGCGGCAACCAAATTTACAGCAACAATTGGCTGGCCGCCAATCCGACGACCACGCTGGTCAGCGTCAGCAGCACCGGAGGCAACGGCAACGGCTTCCACGGTTCAAGCAATCCCAGCATCAGCGACAATGGCCAGGTCATCGCCTTCCAAAGCGATGCGAACAACCTGACCGCCAACGATGCCAACGCCAACGGCTATCAGCAAATCTTCGTCCGCAACCTGGGGACCAATACGACAACCCTTGTCAGCAGCAACAGCGCCGGCACCGACGGCGGCAACGGCGACTCCAACAGCGCGGTCATCAGCAGCGACGGCAGCACCGTCATCTACAACTCGCAAGCCACCGATCTCGTCTCCGGCCTGAGTTTCTCGACGGATAGCTCCGGCAATCCGATCGTTCCGCAACTGTACGCTTTCCTCAGCAATCCCTCCGCGCCGGTCATCACCGCCCAGCCGAGCAATCAGACGGTGACAGTGGGCCAGACGGCGACTTTCACCGCGGCGGCCAGTGGCTCGCCGCCGCCCATGATCCAATGGCAAGTCAGCAGCGACGGCGGCAAAACCTTCACCAATATCAGCGGCGCCACCTCGACTACGCTGACGCTGAACGCTGCGGTCGCAGGCTCCTCCAACGGTAACGAGTATCGGGCTGTCTTCACCAACAGCTTGGGCAGCACCACTACGAGCGCCGCCACGCTTACCGTTCAGGTGCCGCCGAACTTCATTACCCCTAACAGCGCTGTCTTCACCGTCGGCCAGGACAGCAGTTTCAACGTGACCGCCTCCGGCTATCCGGCGCCTACCTTGACGGAATCGGGAGCTTTGCCTTCAGGCGTCACCTTCACGACCTCCACAGATTACAGCGACAGCGTGCTTACCCTGAGCGGCACTCCCGCGGCCGGCACGCAGGGGACGTATCATTTCTCGATCACGGCGCAAAACGCCGCCGGCAGCATCACCCAGAACTTCACGCTGACGGTGAATCCCGCTCCACCGCCACCGCTGCCGGTCTTGCATGTGTCGCCTTTGCTGGCATTCTTCGACAATTTGTTGGGAGGGATCGAGACGGTGAACGCCAATGGCACCGAAACCATTACCGACAGCTTTTTCGGCATCCCCCTGTTGGTGTCCACCTTCGATTCTCAGGGCAATCTCGTGAGCGTCGATTTGTTCGGGACCATCGACGTCACGCTCTGGTTTTTATTATTGTAACCGGAAAGATCCGAGCCTGAAGCGTAAGCGAAGGAATGACCGCTCTTCGCCTACGCTTCAGGCCCGGATGGGTTTGGGCTTCCGGCTCGCTGTGCTCTGGGAACTCTAGGCCCGTAAGTTGACGGCTCGCACGCGCAAATCCGCCGGGGCATCGCGCAGCACTTCGGCGAACGGTGCATCGACCAGGCCCCGCCGGCCCGCTTCGCGCCAATCCATGCCGGGCGGGATGGTTGTGGATTTGAGCAAGATCAACTCGGCGGCCTGGAGCACGACAGCGAGGCGTGCGGCCAGGGTGTCGCTGGTGACGGCCCAGCTGTGCGGCAGACGACCAGGACGGTATTCGTCGTCGCGCGCAAATGCGTGGACATCGAGGACCGGCAAGCGATTATGGTCCCAAGCAAGGGCCAGTTCACCGAGGTCGCCGATCACACAGGCGAACGGCAGCAGCGACGCGAGGAAATGGGCATTGACGGTCAAGGCGCGGAGGGCCAGCCAATGCGAGGTTTCCTCGCCGAGGCCGTGGCAGTGATCGAGACGGCGTAGCGCATCCACAAGGGGGCCGCCGCCAGGGACCAGGACAAGGCGACGGTCGGAACGTTCTCCCGCGGAGGAGCGTGGGAATGCGAGAGCAAGCCAGCGGTGCAGACGAGGACCAAGGTCTGGCAGATCGTAGAGACTGCCGCCCACCTTGACAACAGTGACCCAAGACATGACTTCAGCCCTTTTCGGCGGCCAGTATCGCTACGGCGTAGGCGCAAGCAGCGCGCGAGATGGCCGGGCCTAGTTCCCGGCAGAGGGACACCACGCGGCAGGGCGGGACGCCCTTTTGGTCTTCGAGAGCATCCTGGATGAGAAACTCGCCCTCACCAGCGTACAGGATGGTTTGCGGCAAAGCGGGTAGGCGGCGTGCCACCCGGTGAAACGCTTCACCGAGCAGCATCGACTGGTTACCCCAAGCAAGCGTGGCAAGGCGGCCTCGCTCCTCCGCAGTGCTGGTTTCCCGATCGGCGCAGAGCATGCGTGCGATCCGCGCCTCGGCACAGATTTTCGTTGCGGGCCTGCCGTCCGCCGTGTTGTTGTCCGTTGGATCTTCGGGAAGAAAATCGAGAAGCAGATACACGTCCAGCGTGGTGGCGAATACCTCCGCTGCGCCGTAGCCGCCCAGCAGGGCGCACAAGGGCGTTCGGCGAATGCCGGTGTACAACAACTCCGAAGAGTGCAATCGCTCCAGATCGGTGCGTCCCGCCGGTTGCGGTCGGCCGTCGAGTAAGGGTACGATGTCGGTGGTCGTCGAACCGATGTCAATGAGCAGGGCCGGTCCTTTAGGGGCATAGCGTCCAGCAAAGGTGGCCAGGGCCAACCAGTTCGCCGAGGCCACCTGTAGCGGCGTAGCGCGGGCCGCGGTTGCATCGATAAAGTGGCCCTCGTGGCACCAAACCTGGACAGGTGCCTGTTGGGCAACCGCCGTTACCGCCTCGAGGATGGCAAGGACGCCCTGCCGTTTGCTCTCGAAACAATCGCACAGTTCACCTGTCATGGTGACGGCCAAGGCGTCGAAGGGCGGCATCTCCTGGAGCAAACGGTCCAGGGCATCGGGCAAAAGAGCGGGAGTTTTCCATAAAGCGAAAGGTAGGCTGTGCGCGAGGCCACTGCTATGAGCCGCTTTGAGATTGGCGCCGCCAATGTCGAGTCCTAGCACGTCCATCCGGAGATTGTATCTGGGCCGCTATCGGAAGCGAAGCAGCAACGCCTTTTCCTTTACGGTTTCGACTCGGGCTTCTTTGCCGGAGCGAGTTTCGGCTCGGAGGTTTGGAAACCAGTCGCCTGAATGGGGGGTGGGGCTGCCGTCGGCGGCGGTCCTGCTGGGAGAGGAGCGACCGGGCCGGGATGACTCAAGCGAAAGGCCACCTGATCGAAGATACGCGCGCTGACGGCCTCATCGCCGAAACAGGCCACGCGGATCGACACGCGTGTAAGCAGGCCCTCGGCAGGGATGGGACTGGACAGGCAGTCGAGATAGATGCGCACCTTCTTGCCGTTGGTCGTTTGCGTGACCAAGAGGGCCTTGCCGTCTTTGGCTTGCTCCGAGAAGATGATAAAGTTCAAGTCGAGCAAAGCGGCGCGGACGGCATTGTGTACCTCGGTGAAAGACGCCGGGAAATCGCGGTAAACGCGGCCTTTGTAATAGAAATAGCCGGTAGCGGCGGCGCCGCCGGCCACGCCAGCAACGGCCAGCAAACAGCCGCCCTGCGCCAAAGCGAGCGCGGCCATCAGAACATACAGCCCCGCTTTTCGTGTTCCCACTCCTTCCGGCATCCGCGCCTCCTCCTGAACCGCTTCCTATCGCCCCGCACCATAACCATCTTCTGTCGTGGTCGGCAAGGGCAAGTCGTTCCTATCAAGCGCTATGCCGAAAACGAGAAAAAATGGGAAAAAGCGGTGACAACCCCTTGACGGGACCAACATGCGCCGATACATTGAAAAGTGAGGAAGTCTCGGAACAGCCACGGGTTGTGACCGTTCCACGGAACAAAGGACCAGATTGCCTTGCCGAGATTTCACCTAAATCCCGCAGAGGAAGCGGAACCTTGACCCGGCGTGTCTACATTCTTCCCACCCACTGTGTGGCCTAGCGGGACGCTGTAAACATGGGGGGAGAGCGGCCCTCAGCCCAGACTTACTTAGAGAAGGATAGGCGGCGATGCTAGTACTGTCCAGGAAAAAAAACGAAAGTATCGTCATCAACAACGACATCACCATCACGGTGGTGGAGATCCGCGGCGACAAAGTTCGCCTTGGCATTGTGGCGCCGAAGGAAGTCCCGGTGCATCGCCAGGAAGTCTACGACGCCATCCACGGCAGCAAAAACGCCTCGCCTCCCACTCCTGCGACCCCGGCTGTCGTGGCCAACAAATCTGCCGATTCATAAAGGTCAGAAGTCAGAAAATGGTTTCCGGCTGACTTCTGATTTCTGACCTCTGGCTTCGGCAGAGGCGGCGATAGGCGCGCGTGGCTGCGTTGAGCCAGCGCGGGCTAGGCTTGGTCACCAAAAAAGACGTGCCGTGTACCTGTACCGGTAATCCCTGCTCCCTGAAAAACTCATCGGCAGCGCGACGCACACCAGGGAAATCGGGATGGAGATAGTCGTGTCCGCCCAAGACGCCGCGCCGTTTAATCTTGGGGAACCACACTTCTAGATCACGACGGACGGCTTCATACCTGTGATCGGCGTCGAGAAATACGAAATCGAGGGTCCCATCTTCGAATAAACTCGCTGCTTGTTCCGACGGCATCTTTAAGGGGCAAATCACATCTTCGACGCCGGCGCGGCGAACGTTGCGAATGAAATGCCAGAATACATCGGTATTCTCCTTCCCGGCCCCCGCGGAGTGATGCTCGTCGCAATCTTCGTAGAGCCAACCGTCCCACAGATCGACAACGTAGAGGCGGATCTTCTTGCCTGACCACTGGATGCGCGAGGCTAAGTAAAGGCTGGAGCGGCCCAGGTAGGCCCCGACCTCGACGAAGACGGCCCCATCGCGCGCCCGTGCAAGGATGTGATCGTAGATATCAGCGAAATCAAACCAACCAGGAACCTGTTCGTAATGATCCATTCCTGCTTCCTGCTCCGGCCCGAGGCCGTCTCCTTTATTCCTGCGCTCTGCAAAGAACGCGCTACCAGGACAAGATGGTAACCCGCCCAGTTGGTGCTGTCAATCCAGCTCGTCAGGACCAACTGGAATAGATCAGGGCGATGCCCAGCCATTGCGTGAGAGTGCAAACGACGCCGAAAAAGATGGCGGCCTTGGCGCGATTGTGGGCCGAGAAATCGTCGCCGACGGTGCGCAAGGCCCGGCAGCCAAGCACCGTTGCGACCGGTCCCAGCAGCAAGCCCAAGCCCGGCACAACCGCCCACAGCGACAAGCGATAAGCCCGCCACGCCTCGGGGTTATTGTTGTCCACGGCCGCCTCGGCGGCATCGCCATTGCGACTGTTGCGGCGACGTGATGCGGAACGGCGAACCGGGCGGTCTTTGGAGGTATGCAAGGGGCGCCCACAGTTAGGGCAGGTGACAGCTTCGGAGACGTTTTCTAGGTGACAGGTTGGACAATTCATATCATCTTCCATTTTCTGTACAACATAACATGAACTCCCAAACGGGGAAACCGGAAAACCGAGGGCCGACAACGGAAATGCGTTATCGTCCGACTTTTGAAGAATTTGTCGAATTAACCCGCTCCTCCGTCCCTGCGGTGGGGCTGGTGCCGGTCTATCGCCAGCTGATCGGCGACACGCTGACGCCGGTGAGCGCTTTTTGCAAGATCCAGGAGGGCGACTGGTCGTTTCTGTTCGAGAGCGTCATCGGTGGCGAACGTCTGGGCCGTTACAGCTTCGTCGGTTCTGGCCCTTTCTTGCGTTTCCAGGCATTTGGGAACCGAGTGCGCATGGACGAAGGGTTGCCGCAGTCCCGTTCCCCGATCGAGTTGGAACATGCCGATCCGTTGCGTCTGTTGGAGGAACGTCTGTCGGCCTATCGTGCGCCGGCGCTGCCGGGCCTGCCGCGTTTCTGCGGAGGAGCGGTTGGTTATGCGGCCTATGACGCCGTTCGCTACGTCGAGCGCTTGCCGAACCCGCCGCCGGACGATCGTGGTTTACCGGACCTCTGCTTCGCTTTTTACGATCGCATGGTCATCTTCGACCACCTCAACAAGACGATAGCCGTCGTCGCCCATGCCCATGTCGATCCGGCCAACCTGCGCCGCTGTTATGACGCTGCTTGTGAGCGCGTTGACCGCTTGGTGGAACGGCTGCACCAAGGCGTCGCTGACCTGCAATTGACTGACATTCAGCCGCTCGGCGAAGTGCAAATCCCTTACCGCTCCAACTTCGCGCGCGCCGCCTTCGAAGCCGCCGTCCAGCGCTGCAAGGAATACATCTATGCCGGCGACATTTTCCAGGTCGTCCTCAGCCAGCGCTTGCAGACCGAGACGCGAGCGCGGCCTTTTGACATATACCGGACCTTACGTGTCGTCAATCCAAGCCCGTTCCTGTTTTATCTAAAATCGGGGCCGCTGTGTCTGGTTGGCTCGTCGCCGGAGATCATGGTCCGCGTCGAGGGTGACAAGGTGACGATCCGCCCCTTGGCCGGCACTCGCCCGCGTGGCCGTACCGAAGAGGAAGACGCGCGCCTCGCCGCCGAGCTGCAAGCCGATCCGAAGGAACGCGCCGAACACATCATGCTCGTCGATCTGGGCCGCAACGATATTGGCCGCGTCGCCCGTTACGGCACCGTGCAGCTGAGCGACGAGTTGACGGTGGAGCGCTACAGCCACGTCATGCATTTGTGCAGCACGGTGACGGGCCGTTTGCAACCGGGCAAGACTGCTTTTGATGCCCTCCGCGCGTGCCTGCCGGCCGGCACACTCAGCGGCGCACCGAAAGTGCGGGCCATGGAAATCATTGACGAACTGGAGCCCCACCGCCGCGGCCCCTACGGCGGCGCGGTCGGCTACGTCGATTTCAGCGGCAACATGGACACGTGCATCGCCCTGCGGACACTGGTCCTGAAAGGCCAAACGGTATATTTGCAAGCCGGCGCCGGTATTGTCGCTGATAGCATCCCTGCCAACGAATACGAGGAGACGCTGAACAAGGCGCGGGGGTTGTTGCGGGCGCTGGAGATGGCAGAGAAGCAATTGTGAGTTGTCCCGTGCGCTTCTGCGGCGCGCATTATCACGCTTGGTGGGTCATCGATTTGCTTCTGGGCAAGAGTTGAAATCACAATCCTAACAGCCAACGCACGATTGTTTCGACTTGTCCCAGCGTTGTCGCGGAGATCGTTCCCCAAGGCGACTTGTCAAGGCGGTCTTTGCTGATGCCCTGAGCGAGTAAGAAAAATCTGTCAGACGCTTGAAGTTCTCTGCCCTCGTTATTTCCTCCCGCATGTCTCTGAGGATTGTATTCTCGGAGCGACAATTGGCTGGCTTTTCCGTTGACCTCTCCGCTCTGCGCTCTCATACTGAGACTCTGGGACACCGACACCGAAAGGGTACACGATGACAGACAAACCACTCGCCGGACGAGTCGCCTGGGTGACAGGCTCGTCGCGCGGCTTGGGCCGCGTCATGGCCACGAAACTTTGTCAACTCGGCGCAGCGGTGGCGATACACGGCACACGCTTCGACTCGCCGCGCTCCTTTGGCGAAGGCGAATCGATGGAGCAAGTGGCGCGGGACGTTGCCGCCGAGGCGGGCGGCGATGTCATGCCGATTTGGGGCGATGTTACCGACGAGGCCGAAGTGAAGCGCATGGCCGAGGCCGTGCAAACACGGCTGGGGCCGATCGATATTTTGGTGGCCAACGCGGGCGGCGATATTGGCGCCGGCGGCACCGGCGTCGGTCGCGGGGGTCGGCCCAATCCCGATGATTGCCTCGGCATCCCGCTGGCTGACATCCGGGCCGTCCTCGACCGTAACTTGTTGTCTTGCATTCTCTGTTGTCGTGCCGTGGCGCCGGGCATGATGGCACGAAAGCGTGGCCGGATCATCACCATTGGCTCGATCGCGGGCACCTTCGGCCGCGATGATGGCGCCATCTACGCCGTGGCCAAAGCGGCCGTACACGAGTATACGCGCTGCCTGGCCGTGCAGCTGCGTCGCTATAATGTCCCGGTCAACTGCGTTGCCCCGGGAGGGACCGTGACCAATCGTTTTCTGGTCATCCACAACATCGACCAGGGAAAACTGATCGAAGAAGGCACGCTGGACCGCTATGGCCGGCCGCACGAGATCGCTTCCGTGGTCGCCTTCCTGGCTTCGGAAGAGGGCCGTTTTATCAGCGGCCAGGTGATCCGAGTAGACGGCGGTTCCCAGTGCTGGCCGGCGTAACAATCTTATGAACGAACCGCTCGTCTTTCTGAACAACCAAATGGTGCCGGCCTCGCAGGCCCACATCGCTATCTACGACGCCGGCATCGTGTTAGGGGCCACGGTCACAGAGCAAACACGCACCTTCCACAAACGCCCCTGGCGGCTGCACGATCACCTCGATCGGCTGTTCCGCTCGCTGCGTTACGTGGGCATGGACATCGGTCTAACAAAGGAACAACTGGTCGGCATCTCGCAAGAGTTGATCGAACACAACGCGCGCTTGCTCGATGACGGCGGCGAATTAGGTCTCGTTCATTTCGTCACGGCCGGCGAATACCCTACCTACGCCGGCATGTCCGGAAGGCCCGCGCGGACGACGCCGACGGTCTGCATCCACACCTATCCTCTGCCGTTTGAGTTATGGGCGAAAAAGATGCTCACCGGGACGCATCTGATCACGCCCTCGATCCGGCATGTTCCGCCGCAGTGCTACGATCCCAAAGTGAAATACCGTAGCCGATTGCATTTCTACCTGGCTGACCTGGAAGCACGCCGGATCGACCCGGAGGCGTCGGCGTTGCTTCTCGACCTGGCGGGCAACATCACCGAGACGAGCACAGCCAACTTTCTGATCGTCGAACGCGGCACAATCGTTTCGCCCACCACGGTCAACACGCTGCCGGGCATTAGCCGGGCAATGGTCATCGAATTGGCCAGCAAGCTGAGCATTCCGTTTGTAGAGCGTGATCTGCAAGTTTACAACGCCCTGAACGCCGATGAAGCTTTCCTGACTAGCACGCCCTACTGTCTGATGCCGGTCACAAAGATCAATGGCACCCCTATCGGCGATGGTAAACCCGGCGCGCTGACACGGCGTCTCCTGGCGGTGTGGAGCGCGGAAGTAGGGTTAGACATTGTGAAACAGATCCAGTCCGGAGTGAGGAGTGAGGAGAACAAACGCTTCTTTTCTCCTCACTCCTCATTCTGATTACGGCGTGGTTGCCGTCTTGGCAGCCATCGATTTGCTTTCGCTCGGCGTTTTGAGGCGGGCCATCACATCTTCACTGAGTTTGAGCAGATCGCCTTCTTCGCCGGCCTTGAGCAGTTTCACCGTACCCTCGTCATGTTCCGTGGGCGGCAGACACACCGAGACGTTGGCCTTGCCCAGCACCTTAAAGGTGTGGCCTTTCACCACTACCGCCGTCCCTTCATCGATGCCCAGCCCCAGACAGCTGGGATGCTTGGCCAGCACGCTGAGCAATCGTTTCTGGCGATTGCGGTTGCGGAAATGCTGGTCGATGACCACATTGGGCAGCAGACCAAACCCTTCGCTGACGCGCACTTGCCGCTCGCCGCCGGCAATCATGACCTCGCTCATGATCGAGGCGCCAGCTGAGGTGCCGCCAATAACGCCGCCGCGGGCCAGCAACCGCCGCAATTCCCTCTCCACAGCGGTGCCATGATAGGCTTTGGCTAACCGCGTTTGATCACCGCCGTCCAGCCACGCCGCCGTCGCCTCTGTCAGCGGTTTGACGAACGACGGATCATTGGCCTGTTTCGGATCCAGCGTGTGTAACAGCGACACCGAGGCCAGCCCTTGCGCTTTCCAGTAGTCAAAGCTTGGGAAAATATGCAGGCGGTCGGCACGCTCGCTGGCCGTGGGGATGACGACCAGCTGCCCCTTTTTGCCGCCGGCTAACTGGAGAAAGCGATCGCGGATGTCGTCGGGGAAGCCGCCTCCGCCCACGATCACCAAGGCGCCCGCGATACCCTCGTTTTTCGCTTCTAGGCTTGGCGGAGAAGAGCGCGAAGCTTTCTCCTGCGGCTCGTCGCTTGCCTTCGCCGACAGGACGGTCAAGCAGACGACGACCAGCGAAGCGGCATAGGGCCGCCCAACGCGAGCTCCAGAGCAAACCAGGCGATTAATCGAATGGGCAATCCTGTTCCGAGAGCAAAAAATGCGTGGCACGATATACCTCCGCAACTCTGAGGAGGACGAACATCCCTGTACAAAATCTCATCGGGTAAGGAGTACCCGTACAAGTTGGGAGCAAGCGGAAACAGGCGAAGGATGTACGGTCCTCCATGACCTTAACTAATATCGAGCTTACCATATTTCCCACCCGCGTTGCCACCCGAATTCGATCTCCCCCAGGGCTGTTTCCTTCTCGGCGATTTCGTCACACTAGGGCCAATGGGCACCTACCCATCTTGCCCATCATGAAGAAGCACCAGAGAAGGAAACAGCCCTGCGATCTCCCCCAGGGCTGTTCGCGGTTTCAAACTAGGCAAAGTTTCAAACGAGGCAAAATCCCTCGACCATCGTTTTTGGACTTATGGCCAATTCGCTTACCCACGTTGAAACCGCGAACAGCCCTGTCGCGTCATACTGGGCACGGGGAGATCTGACATCTTGGCGAGCGGGGGGGGGGGCCCCCCCCCCCGTTTTTCCCCGGGGGGGGGAACCCCCCCCCCCCCCCCCCCCCCCCGGGGGGCCCCCCCCCCCTCCCCCCACCCCCCCGGGGGCCC
>Ga0078972_1005457_pt1 | contig 32249 bp, 21 predicted proteins | sample YelNatPaOPGAMG01_FD_67568 | JGI IMG/M metagenome (GOLD analysis project Ga0078972, IMG submission 67568) | Hot spring thermophilic microbial communities from Obsidian Pool, Yellowstone National Park, USA - OP-RAMG-01 (SPADES assembly) (version 2) | ecosystem: Environmental > Aquatic > Thermal...
TCTACTGGCCTTATTATTGCGAATCTTTTGATTATGGTCAGACCTGGACCGAACCTCAACTCCTTTGGGGCGCCAATCCGCCTTATCCGGATATGTCCAATGTTACAGGCTGGTGGTATATGTATGATTGCGAAGTAGTGGCTGATACACCAGTAGTAGCGATAAAGTTTGGCACGGGTAATTACGATTATGGTGAGATTTGGGTATATCGGCCAACCGCGGGTAGTCCAGGGAGTTGGGTGTTTACTGGCACAAAGTTGGTTGGTGGTGATTCAACCGCACCGCAAACCTATGCCCGTTTTCCAACCGTTGCTGCGGATGACTATGGTAATATCTTTATTGGTTATCAGGCAATCTTTGAGCAACCTACGGATACTGGACCGGATTGTGGTCTATTCATCCGTTATGCTGGCACTAATACCTGGTACGATTATGGTCCAATTACCTTTAATGCGTCCGCTATATCAGAGAATCATCTGGAATTTGCTCACAATGCGCCAGTGATTGCGGGTGGTGATTCAACAATTGTGGGGATGATTTATCATAATGCGGAAACTTATCCAACCTCGGGTAACCTCTATTTTGACTATGTGATTGTGCCTATTATTGGTATCCAAGAGCGCGGTCAGAAAAAATCAATCCCAACTGGTGTCGTAGTTTCGCCTAATCCATCTCGTTCTTGGGTGAAGTTTACGGTTGGGAATAGTGAACCGGTCAAGGTTTCAATTTATGATGTGACCGGCAAATTGGTCCGCGAGTTGCGCAATACATCCGCCTTAGGCGGAGAAGTTATCTGGGATGGCAGAGATACCAAGGGCAGTGGAGTAAATTCGGGTGTTTATTTCTATAAGGTTTTGACCAATTCGGGTGCTCGTTCGGGTAAACTGACCTTAGTCAAGGAGTGACAATAAGACAGGGACGAGGTGCCCGAATCGGGTCCCTCGTCCCTAACATCTCGTCCCTGCTTTATATGGGGAGGTGAAAGGTGAATAGATGGGAAAAAAGGCGGGAACGCGCAACGCGCAACGCGAAGCGTGTGCCGAGACAAGCGAGGCAAATCCGCCTTAGGCGGATAAATGGAGGGAAAAATGCCTAATTTCAAATTCCTAATGCTTAATAATATCATTAATCGCCTTGGCATTTGGATTTTGGCATTTGGAATTTTAATCGTCTTATTGGCCGCCTGTGGCCGATTACCCCCGGAAAAATTCTGGAGCGGTGACGGTGAAGATTCCACAAGTATCAAGAGTCTAATTGTCTATTATGATACATCAGCCGAATGGAAAAATTTCCTTTCGCGAATGGATTTTGCGCAAGATATTGACACAATTAAATATTCGGTAGGCAGGGTGTTTCCGAATAGTGAAGTTGCTTCGCTTGAGTTCAGAATAAAACAGGCTTATGGCCCGGCTCGGTTAAGGATCGCCCTAACGGAAAAAAAGACTGATACTAACATAGTTTTTGTTTATGATACAACCGCGACCGTTGAACTGATTACCAAATTTAAGGGTGTGGCAAGAGTCGATTGCGAACAAGCCCGACGCTATCTCAAGGATACGGTTGTTGCAGTAACTGAGGTGCCAATCTTTCAAGACGATATGACTAATTTCCCTTTAGGTTGGACAACTGGCGGAACCGGAGGCCCTTGGACTAAAATTGAAGATTCAACCCGATCTAAATCAAAACCTTACAGTGTCAAATGCACACCATACGCCAATTATGAAGATAACCAAAACAACTGGATGGCACGCAGTGTTGACCTTGCCAATTATGAATTCCCAAAAGTAACTTTTTCGGTTTGGCGAAACTTACGAACTGGTGACTCAATCTATTTTGAGTTCTATGATACGATTTGGAATGTCGGCTGGGTAGCTTCAGGCATTGATACAACCTTTAAGGCAGTTACGGTTAGCATTCCTAAAACTGCTACCACCATAAGATTTCGTTTTTATTCCGATGTTAGTGAAACAACTGAAGGCGTTTATCTTGACGACATTTCACTCACCGCGGCTAATGTCACTGACACTTTAATGCTATTTGGCGATTGGGCAAAAAAGGAATTCCTGCACGATTCGGTGATACGGGGCGAAACGGTATTGGTTTATGATTCGGTTGCCCCAGGTAAAGATTCCATCGTTATGGTTAAGGAGTTTGAAGGAAGGGTTTGGCGTAGTTTACACTTTGAACCGGAAGTAAAATCCAGTTCACCACGCATTTGGCGACTAATTAGAGTGAGCGGTGGCGCTTCAACCCGGATTCCGGATAATGAAGACGATGCGCCCTATAATTATCGGACAATCGTGAAAGAGAAGAACAAAGTGAAAGCGGATACAATCTTAAATCGTCCGGATACAATTCATTATGGTATCCATCGGCTTTATAAATTTCCCGATTCCATCTATTCCTATGGTGCGAGCCAAGATTCCTTGGAGATAAGCCAAATCTATCCAATCCTTAATCCCCAAGACACCGCGCTCTATTTTGCTTATTGCGACAAATTCTATTCCCTGGTCTCGTTCGGCTCAGGGGCACGGTTGAAATTGACCCAAGGGATTTATCCTTCTGGAATTAACTTCTTATCATTCATCATTTGCCCTCGTCAATCCCTGATTTATAAAAAATCGCCCTTTAAATTAAGGGTTTGGCAGATACCAATAAAATTACAATGAGAGGAGGTGAAAGATGATTGGAGAAAAAATGCCTAATTTCAATCGCCTTGGCATTCGGAATTCGGAATTTGGCATTCGGCATTTGGCATTTGGCATTTTAATGCTTTGTTTGGTCCTTAGTCTAAATGCGGCTGAGACTGGTAAGATTGCCGGTCGGGTATTAGATGCTACCAACAATGAGCCATTAGTTGGGGTGAATGTGATTGTGGAGGGCACTGAGTTAGGTGCAGCAACCGATGCCAGTGGTCGTTATTTGATTACTAATATTCCGGTTGGGACCTATTCGGTAAATGCGAGTTATGTTGGTTACCAACCAGTAACCGTGACCGGGGTATTGGTTCTACCCGACCAGACCGCAACGGTTGATTTCAAATTACGACCGACCACGATTGAGATAAAAGAGCCAGTAGTTATTACGGCTGAGCGTCCGGTTTATATCCGAACCGCCGTCTCGACAACCCGGCCGATTGCGGCAGAGGAGTTTAATCGGTTGCCGGTGATTACTCTAACACAATTGGTTGGTATGCAGGCTGGGGTATTTCAGAATGAACGGGCAGGCTGGACCCATATCCGTGGTGGCAGATTTGACGATGTGGCTTATTTTATTGATGGTGTCCAGGCCCAGGACGCAATCTATGGGACACTCTGGTCATCACCCAAACCAACCACCGATGCGATTAAAGAGGTGGTAGTGATCACCGGTGGGTTTGACCCGGAATATGGGGAGGCGATGTCCGGAATCATCCAGACTGTGACCAAGGAAGGTGGCGAGAAGTTGGAAGGTAGGATAAGGGCACAAAGCGATGCCTTCTTTCCAAGAGAGGACTATAACTTCGGCTATACGAAATTGGCGGCTTCGTTTGGTGGTGCAATGCCGAGTTGGAAGCGGTTGCGTTATTTTGTGTCCGGTGAAAGGCTCCATACCGATGCGGATGCCCAGGTTCGTTATCGGGTGCCATCGCCAAGGGATGAGTATGCGATTGAAGGGAAATTAACTTTGAAGACACCGAAGACGACCTTTACGGTTGACGGGCATAATTCTACTTATCAGTGGCAACGCTACTCTACTTCTTTTAAGTTCTGGTCCGACCATGATTATGCCAATCGGGTTCGTTCCTATAAGGCAAACTTTCATATTAATCATATGCTGACCCCGGTCTCAATTCTTACTTTCAAGACCGGTTGGTTTAAGACCGGACTGATGCGAACAATTCGGGATAAGGATAAGGAGAAAGAAGACCCGGGTAACTTTTTCTGGCGACCTTACTATTTCAAAGCCGAAGACTTTGTGTTCGGTAAGAATGATACGGTTATTGATGGCGAGACCATCCCGGCTGACCCTGAAATCAGAACGAAAAAACTCTACATCTTAAAAAAGGTAGTGGATGGCGATACCCAGTTTCTATTCAATCAGTACGAATACTGGACCAATAATCCTTATGGTGTGTATAATATCTTTATCGGCAAGGGTGATAATCGAATCTGGCACTTCCGAGGCACAGAAAACTACTATCTGAAAGGTGATATTACGCACAATATAAGAAAGATTCATGAGGTGAAGGCGGGCTTTGATGTGAAATTCTATTCCTTGCGCGAATATACCAATAGTCTACCTTGGGACCCCAATCCATTCTGGGAGGCTTATAACTACCATCCAATTACTGGTGCGGCTTATATTCAAGACCGGGCGGATTTTGAGAATTTGGTGCTGAGAGGTGGTTTTCGGCTTGATTATCTTGATGCGAATGTTTGGAAACGGGTCTATCCGGAGTCAATCTTGAAGACCGATACAGTGAAGGTGAAGATGAAACTGAGGGTTTCGCCAAGGATGGGGATCTCCTTCCCCATTACCGAAAGAATCAAATTCCGATTCTCCTATGGTCACTTCTTTAAAAATCCAATCTTTAACGACCTCTACGAGAGCCTTAAGGCGCTCAAGGAAGGTGATGTCATCCGAAGGGGTAATATCATTGTTGGTAATCCGGATTTGGAGGCGGAAAAGACGATTGCCTATGAGACGGGTTTTGATGCCCAACTCACTGACTATCTTGGTTTTGACCTCACCGCATTCTACAAAGATGTGTTTGATTTAGTTGGCACAAGACCGGTTCCGGCGCTACCGATGTCCTATACGACTTATTACAATGTTGAATACGGTAGGATTCTTGGCTTTGAATTCGGTTTCCATAAACGGTTATTGAATTACTGGCAGTCAAATTTGAGTTATTCGTTCCAGATTGCGAAAGGAACCGCTGCAACTGCAACCGACTGGTATTTTCGGGGTGGCACACCAATCCAGGTTGACTATTATCTTGACCATGACCAGCGCCATTCCATTACCTTTGACCTTGGCTTTTCTTTCCCGCAGGACTTTGTCTTTATTCCTATGCGTGATTTCAATATCAACACAATCGCCAAATTCGCTACCGGACTACCTTATACGCCAACTGATTTGAGAGGTAACCAGACCGGTGATGTCAACTCGGCTCGTTATCCCAATACCTTCACGACCGACGCCCGTCTTGCTAAAGACCTTTCGCTTGGCGGATTACAATTTAATATCGCCTTAGATATTACTAATCTCTTTAATGCCTTAACGGTAATGAATGTGAATACTGCAACTGGCAGTCCATCCAATTCAGGAAGAGTCATTTCTCCGGGTGAATTTCGTGGCGGGATGGCGATTGGCGACCTGTATTATCACCCAGCAAGGGATAAGAATCACGATGGCTACCTAACCCAGATGGAAGAATACGAGGCATATATCAAAGCCTACGAAGAGATTCAAAACCCACCAACCAACTACGGACCACCCAGGAAGATTCGCTTAGGCGTAAACCTGGGATTTTAAGGAGGAAAAATGAAAATGCCTAGTTTTCCGTTGTCCGTTGCCCGTTGTCTCCGCCTCAGGCGGATTGTCCGTTGTCCGTCCACGGTCACGGTTCACGGTCACGGTTCACGGTCACGGTTCACGGTCTTACTCCTTTCTCTAATATCTTTATGGTTTATTATAACCCCGGCCATTGCAGCAACCAATTCAAATCGGCGCACTACCCCAGCAGTTAGAATTTATGACAAAGAATGGCTGGATGTGAACCGCTGGCGTTGTCCATTCTACAATGACGGTAGATTCGGGATTGATGTCGGGACAAGGCGCGATGTTGCTGGTGGCTATTGGCCCTACCCGTTAAAAAACTTCTATATCTTCGGTGCCGGACTCTGGGTTGGTGCTTTAAGACCAAGACCCGATGAACCAACCCGCCTGGATACCCTTTGCACGATTGGTTACAACCCAAATTCCGGTGGTACCGAGATGGTCCCGACTCTCACTCGCTATCTACAAGAAGGCTATGGCAATGCCTTGGACCGAATCTATAAATATCCCGGCTCTTGGGATATTGACCGCACCGACTTCAAAAACCGGTTCATTGCTGATTCTTTGGATACACTATTAGGCTTAGTGCCCACTGCTAATTTCTCGGGCGGCGATATGTGGATGTGTTTTTCCGATGCCGACCCTGAGATGCATACTGAACCAGGTAAACCGCTCGGGATTGATGTCTATTTAAAGGTCTATGCCTGGAATTACCCTTCCAACCGTGACATATTCTTTTTGCTCTATAAAGTAAAAAATGTCTCCGGTGATACCCTAAAGAATATGATTTTAGGTGTGGTGATGGACCCGGATATCGGCGATTACTCGGATGATATGGTCGGAATGATTAAAGACAAGTTATTCGGCACCGGTAGTGATACCTTCCGAGTCAAAAATGTTGGCTTTGCCTATGATAACAATAACGAAGAGGCTTCTGGCTCATCGTGGCAGAGTGGCAAACCCGGTGCAGTTGCTTACAAATTCTTAGAAAGCCCAAGGATAGGACCTGGTGATACCACCCGATTAGGATTGACCGCATTCAAGAAATTCTCGATTGAGATTGACCCGGTCAAAGACCCTGACCAGTATCTAACCCTATCCGGTTACGATTACCGAACCAGAATCTACTCGCCTTATGACAGTGTTGATTTAACACCAGCCGACAAAAGATTTGTCCAATGCTCAGGGCCATTCATTTTACCACCCGATTCAATTGCCAATATCACAGTTGCAGTAATTATTGCCGAATTCCCGGGCTCGGGTGGCACACCACCAACGATTCGTGACACCCTGCCCTTAGCCAAAGTTGCCGCTGAGGCACAATTCATCTACGACAAAGGCTGGCTTTTACCCGAACCACCGCCACCACCCCATGTCCGTCTGATTCCTGGGGACAAAAAAGTAACTATCACCTGGGACAACTATTCCGAAATTGTCCCCGACAAATTCTATCCAATCGCTCACACCTCGGATACCCTCTCACCCAGTTACAACCCATATTACAAAGAGTATGACTTTGAAGGCTATAAACTCTATAAGAGTGAAGATGGGGTCAACTGGAAACTTTTAGCCCAGTGCGATGTCGTAAATGGAGTCCAGTTTGAAGACACCTTGACTGCGGAATCAATCCGCACCATTGCCAATGACACCGGACTTTTCTATACCTATGTTGACGAAAAAGTTGCCAACGGCTTCACCTATTACTATGCGGTCAATGCCTATGACTACAACTTTTTAACTTATCGTGATACCAACCGAGTCTTAACCCCAACCCCATTCTCCTTAGAAAGCGGATTAAAATATTCCGGCGTTATCCCAAGAAGTGAACCAGCCAATGTTTTACCACCAGCGCCATTACAGGTAAATCTCTTAGGCGATACGACCAGAAAAGTTGGCGTCACAATAAAAGCGGAGATTGTTGAACCTTCTCTTATCACGGGCAAGAAATACCGCATCCAATTTGGCGAACCGACACCGGAATATATAACTTGGTTAGAAGCATACTTGGTTAGCCAAGGCCCACCTGCCCGGTATCGCGATACGGTCAAATTTGCAGTTCTACCCAGATTCAATTACTGCGTCGTAAGTGAATCCGCGGGAGCGATTGATACTGTGTTAAAAACCTCAAGTTATCTCTATAATATCCAGACCGCAGCAAAAAAGACCTACGGTGCACCAATCTTTGAAGGACTGAAATTAACCCATGAAATCCAAATGGTTCGTCCGCCATTGTTCTTTGATTCTGTGCGGGTCAAATCCGGAAACTATCCCCAAGACAGTATAACCCTAACCCATCAGCCCTATCCAGTAGTTTGGACCTATCGCGGCACCGATTTTTTGATTGTCTGGCAGGGTCGCGCACCCGATTCCCTAACCGTTGAGATTACCGACTTACAGACCAATACCAAAATACCATACTGCACCTATCGTTATAATAACAGTTGGGGTCTGCACGATACCTTAGAGAATGTGATGCAGGCAAATGGCTGGAACTTCTCAAAGCCCAGTTACCGAACTACCCCTTCACCAATCCTTCAAGACAGTTTCAACTACCTTTATATCTGTGGTCAACCGATAAACTTAAACAAAGTGATTACCCGGAAGGTTGGTTCTTTACGCGATTTAATTCAACCCGGTGACACCTGGATTGCCTACGGACCAAAAGATTATCCCCGCGCACCAAGTGGCTGTGTCTATGAATTGGATACCAAGGGCGCCGAATTGAAATTTGGCACCGAAAAGCAAAAACTGAATGTCATTGTTACACCCAACCCCTATATCGTCACCAACCGCTGGGAAAAGAGCAAATACGAGCGTCAAATTGCCTTCTCCCGCCTACCCAACGAATGCACAATTCGTATCTATACCTTAGCCGGCGATTTAGTCAAAATCATTGAACATAAAGAATCAAGCCAAAGAAAAACCGACCCCAATAGTCCAATAACCAATGACTTGGGTGGAACCGAAGTATGGAATTTACTCAACCGCGCCGATGCCTTAGTTGCCAGTGGTGTCTATATCTTCTATGTTGAATCTAAGGTCGGCAATCAAATTGGCAAGTTTGCGGTCATTCACTAAGGAGGAGAGATGAACGGAGAAAAAATGCCTAATTTTAATCGCCTTGCGTTAGTCCTTGCGAGCGCGCTATTAATTACAACGATGAGTTTTGCCGGTATGACCAAGATTGGCACTACCGCCGCACCACTATTAAAAATCGGAGTCGGTAGGGCAACCGGAATGGGTGAAACCTTTGTTGCCATTGCCGACGATGCCTCTACTACTTATTGGAACCCCGCTGGTTTAGCCTACCTTGCCGAAAGACAGGTTATGTTTAACCATATTGACTGGATCTATGATGTCAATCACGAATTCATATCAGTCGCTTTACCTTTAAACTTTGGTACCGTTGCCTTCAGTGCCTCGGCATTAACAATGGGTGAGATGAGATACACCACAACCGATGATGTGGTTACCCCAGCCCGTGAAGATACCGGCACTGGCTTGACTTTTGGCGCCAGTCAAGTCTATTTTGGCGTATCCTATTCCCGGATGATTACCGACCGGCTCTCCTTTGGTCTAACCGCTAAGGGAGTTTCTGAACGAATTTGGGACAATAGCGCAAACGGGATTGGAATGGATATCGGACTCTTCTATAAGACCGGCTTTAAAAGCCTAAAACTCGGTATGGTTATCGCCAACTTAGGCTCGGAAATGGCATACACCGGACGTCAACTTGACTATGTTGATACAACTCAGGCGACTAACCCACCAGTAACTTACAAAACAACACCAGCACCACTGCCGGCGATTTTCCGTTTTGGTTTGAGTTACTATATCTTAGAAAAAGAAAAAGACTACTTACTATTTGCTGCGGACTTAGTTCATCCATCAGATGTGACCGAAACCTTCAACTTCGGGTTGGAATATTGCTACTCTAACCTACTCTTCATTCGTGCCGGCTATATTTTCAACACGGATGAAGAATATGCCTCAGAAATCGGTCGTAAGACCGGGATATGTGCTGGTATCGGTTTAGCCTACAAACTGCGCGAACGAATTGACTTAAAACTTGATGTTGGTTATCGGATGATTGAATATCTTGGGGGTTCACCTCGCCTTACTCTCAATATCGGATTTTAAGGTATGCTCGGTGGACGCTTTGCGTTACACCTCGCCTTACTCTCAATATCGGATTTTAAGGTATGCTCGGTGGACGCTTTGCGTTGCACCTCGCCTTACTCTCAATATCGGATTTTAAGGTATGCTCGGTGGACGCTTTGCGTTGCACCTCGCCTTACTCTCAATATCGGATTTTAATCCGGCTTAGAAAGATAATAACCCGGGGCAGTGCTACCACACCACCTGCCCCGGGTTCGGTCATCCGTTAACGCCCCACTCCGCCCGGTCTTTCCTCAAGCGGATTGTCGTTGCACGGTACAAACCCGATTTGCGTTGCGGGTCATCCAACGGGTATTGACTTTAGCAAATTATTAACTATAATTGAAACCTATGTTAAGTCAGATGCGCAAACGCGTTAAAATAGTTATGTTTATTGTTGCGGCAAGTTTTATTGCGGGATTTTTACTTTCCGAGGTGTGGCAAATGTTGCGATTTCGGACAAGGGGAAGGCAGAGTTACTGGGAAAAGGGAATTTACGGTAAGGTCGGGAAAAGAATAATAACCCGCGAAGAATACCAAAATACCTTAGACTATTTTACTTATAAATACTTAAAAGAGAAAAAAGTTAGGGAATTATCCGAAGAAGAAAAGGAAAATCTCCATAACCAAGTCTGGCAATATTTAATATCGGAGAAAGTCTGGGCGCCGGTATTGGCCCAAGAAAAAATCAAAGTTACGGATGCTGAGATTTATGAAATTATGAAGGCAAACCCACCCCCCGAATTACTGGAGAATCCTGAACTAAAAGATAGCCTCGGCAAGTTTGACCAGGAAAAATACTTGCAGGTTTTAGCCAATCCGCAAAACCGACCCTATTTTATGGTTTATGCTCGGGAATTATTTGATATGCTGCCAAAAGAGAAATTAAGGATTGATATAACCAATCTATATCGGGTTACTTCCGGTGAAATTCAGGACAATTTAACCAAAGAAAATACCAAGATTAAAGCGACCTATTTATACTTCAGTCCGAGGGTAATTAAAGAACAATATACGCCGACCGAAAAAGAGATTACCGAATATTATGAAAAACACAAAAAGGAATTTGCGATTCCGGAGATGCGTCGGCTTAAATATGTATTTTTCCAGCGTAAGATAACGGCTGAGGACTCATTGGATGCTTTTCGTCAGATTGAGGATATTTATTCCCAAACCAAGACTGCCTTAGGCGGGAAGGAAGATTTTGCATCATTGATTAAGGACTTTTCCGACAATCCAACCGAGACCTTGGCGACTTGGTTTGCCAAAAATAGTTTTGATACGACAACCCGACGAATCCTTGATTCTTTGCCAATCGGTGGGATTTCCCGACCATTCTTAAATAATGAGGGATGGCAGATTGTGAATCTCCAAGAAAGAAAAAAGGATAGCCTTTTAATGAGGCGGATTCTGGTTCGGGTTAAAATGACACAAACCACAACCGCAGCGGTCTTAGACAGCATTAATAAATTCTTGGAGCGGGCAAAAAATGAGAATTTTGATACCCTTGCTACTGAATTTGGGTTAGCGGTGCGGGAGACCAGAGTGGTTAAAGGCAGGCCAGTCAATTTCCCGGTATACTCGACCTCGCAATTAAAGGATTTTGCCTTCCGTGCCAAGCGGTTTGAATTATCGGAACCGATGCGGGGTAGCGGCGGTTACTACATCTTCCGATTAGAAGGGGTTGATAAGGCAGGTTACCAACCCTTAGACCGAATAAAATCAATGATTGAGTGGCGCGTAAAAAGAGAAAAGGAAAAAGAAAAGATAAAGGTGTTAGCGGAAGCGGCTTATAAAAAACTCTTTGCTGGCAAGACCTTGGCTGAAATTGCTCAAGAAGACTCAACGATTGAGATTCACTCCGAATCTTTCCCTTCTTTCACCTATGCCAAAGGTGCTAAGGGGGCTGAGTTCGCTGGTGCCCTTTATGCCTTAAAGCCAAAGGAGACCTCAGGTGTAGTAACGACCGATTGGGGTAGTTTTATTATCCATTGTGATGAACGGATTGAGGTTAGCAATAAGACACAAGAAGATATTGCACGCGAGCGTCAACAAGCGATAGCAAATCGTATCTTCACAGAAGTTTTTAAGACTCCTGAAGTTTTTGATTATCGGAATGTTTATTTGTATTGACAAAGGGCTTAAGTTTTTATAAGTTATTGACTAATGGCCCCATCGTCTAATGGTTTAGGACATCGCTCTTTCAAGGCGAAAATACGAGTTCGATTCTCGTTGGGGCCATAATGCAAATTTTGGGTGCGAAAATTTTGCGGGAGTAGCTCAGCTGGTAGAGCATCACCTTGCCAAGGTGAGGGTCGCGAGTTCAAATCTCGTCTCCCGCTTTCGGTCAAATCGACCCTATGTCGAGAAGACCCGACTCGGGCGGCATAGCCAAGTAGCTAAGGCGGCGGTCTGCAAAACCGCTATTCCAGGGTGCAAATCCCTGTGCCGCCTTATATAAGGCAGTGACGAGATGCGAGGGGTGAGGGATAAGTAGAAAAGATTTTGGACTCGTTCCTATCACCTATTTATCTATCTATCTGTCTTATCTCGTCCCTGCCTTGTCTTAGCCGGGATGGCGGAATTTGGTAGACGCAAGGGACTTAAAATCCCTCGGTCTTTTAAGACCATGCCGGTTCAATTCCGGCTCCCGGCATTTTTCTTTTAAACCTTTTTCCCAAAATATTGTCTAAATGATAAATGACAAAATGCCTGAAGACCACGAATTGGTTAAGAGGTTTCAAAATGGTGAAGAAGGTTGTTTTGATGAATTGGTCAAAAAATACCAAAATAAAATCTACGCTTTGGCGTATCGGATGGTGCATAATTCAGAAGATGCCTGGGATTTGGCACAAGATACCTTTGTTCATGCCTATCACGGGCTTGCCAAGTTTAAAGAAAAATCCACTTTCTATACCTGGCTTTATCGGATTTGCATTAACCTTTGTATCAATTTCATCCGCCTCAGGCGGACAAAGAGTCCGCCTCAAACGAACGAGAGTATAGTTATGAACACACCAGCACGCAATACACCAGAAAGCGATTTTTATCAATCCGTTCTCAAAACTGCTTTAGCGACGGCGATTGGACAACTACCCGAAAAGCAGAGAGCAGTATTCCTTTTACGCCAATACGAAGGATTGAAAAATGAAGAGATTGCTAAGGTGGTGGGTTGTTCGGTGGGGGCGGTAAAGACCCACTATTTTTATGCAATAAAAAGATTGCGTAACCTTTTGCAAGACTGGGTCTAAAATGAATTGCGCAAAGATACAAGCAAAACTCTTAGAATACCTTACTGGCGAACTGAAAGGCAATTTGATTCGCTCAATGGAAGACCATCTCAACACTTGTCCTGCCTGTCAAAAAGAACTGATGGGGTTAAAGAAGACCTTTTGGTTATTTAACCAGTTGCCACCAATTGAACTTCCACCCGAGCAAGCCGAAAAATTTTTATTGGAAGTGCGACAAAAAATCCGACCACAGATCCGCCCGAGGCGGATAGCATTGCGTCATCAATGGAATTGGTTATTGCCCCGACTTGTTCCTGCTTTAACGGTGGGTTTGATTCTTATCTTTTTTGGGCTTTGGAAACTCAAGCCTACGGATAAAAAATATGCGGAATTGGCAGCCGATGTCTTCACTTCACCTTATCGCTCATTAAGTAGTGAATTTATTTATGACTATTTTGTAACCAATGGCACCCTCGACTTAGACTTGCTTAGCAATATTGAAAACTATCTTAATAGCCAACAAGAGATACCGGGTTTGGTTGAAGATTTGAACAATGATGAAAGAACCGAACTGGTGCAAAAAATTAAAGAGATGTTATAGGATGAGGGGAAACCGCGAAGCGGAGACGCCGAAGGCGGATAACCCCTCATCTCCCCGGGTTTTAAGAAAAAATCTTTTCGGGGATTCAAAGGGGCAAAGCCCCTTTGTGATGAGGGGAAACCGCGAAGCGGAGACGCCGAAGGCGGATAACCCCTCATCTCCCCGGGTTTTAAGAAAAAATCTTTTCGGGGATTCAAAGGGGCAAAGCCCCTTTGTGATGAGGGATAACCCCTCATCTCCCCGGGTTTTAAGAAAAAATCTTTTCGGGGATTCAAAGGGGCAAAGCCCCTTTGTGTAGATGGAGGTGATGAAAATGAAAAAACACTTATCCGCTTTAAGCGGGCTACTCATACTGGGCATAGCAATCGCCTTTGCCCAACCGTTAAATCCTTGTGTCCCACCACCACCCGAGCGACCAGCACCCAAGGAATTGATTGAAACCTTACGCAAGGTGCGACTGATTGAAGAGTTGAAATTGACCGAAGAGCAGAGTGTTAAATTCTTCCCGAAACTGAATGAAATCAGGGAGGCAAGGGAAAAATTCGACCAAGAGCGGAAGGCTCTAATTGACGAGTTAAGGGACTTACTGGGAAAAGAGAAAAAACCGGCTGACCAGATTAATGCCAAAATTGACAAATTGTTTCAATTGGAGGAAGAATTTAACAAGCAAGAGAGCGGTTTGAAAAAAGAACTGCGCAAGATTCTTTCCCCTGAACAACAAGCCCGATTCATTCTTTTTCAACTCCGGTTTGAAAGAGAAATGAGAGAGATGATTCAGGACATTAGAGAAAGAAGACAGGAAAGAATCAGGCGAAGAGAAAGGAGGGAATGGTGAAAAACTATCCAACCATATTAACGATAATCTTTTTAGGCGCTAACTTGCTCTTGATTGGCTGTCAGGGAAAGAACAAAGACGAAGAAGATATCAAAGCGATACTGGAAAACTCCCAATACACTAACGAAGACCAGTCCCGTGCCGTTGAGGATAACGATACGGTGCCTGAGAATAGCCTTATCCCGCAATCCGCCTTAGGCGGACCGGATACAATGGTAATCCCTTGGGTTCGGTTTGTGCGCAAGATAACATCCTTCATTAGGCACACCTCGGTTGAGATTAAAGACACGACCGCGATTGCCACTATTGGCACAAGTGCTACTGGTTATTTTGTGGTGGTGAATGACCCATTAAATCCGGTTCGCTATTACCGACCAATCTCAGATACCGGCATTCGCCAGGTCTATTTGACCAAGCACGATGGTCGTTGGTACATTCGGAAGATTACGCCGAAAAATATCTGGACCAAAGATGCCACTATACCAATTACGATTACCAATTTAAGAGTTGAAGCCCGACCCAGTGGCAATACCTTTGAGATTACCAGTCCTGATACATTTCTCACTAAGGAGCAATTGCCGACTTTTCTTCCCAACGATACAGTAAAAGTGACCGTGACCCTTCGGATGCAAGACGATTCCGCTTGGGTCTTCTTACATCGCGGGCGAAAAAGACCTTACCGGCGCAGAGAACCATTCTTCCGCATCGGCACTTATACCTTTGAGCGGCAATGGATAATCCGAACCGACACGGATGAAGAATATACCGCACCCGAGGTTAGACCATCAGCGGTTGATGCGATTCAGTGGCAAACACTCTGGGGTGATAGTCTGGCACCTTACAATTGCCGTGCCTGGTGCCTACCTTATGTCGTGAAACTTCCTAACGAGTCTTATCCGGATTCTGAATAAGGTGCGGTCAATCCGCCAACAGCGGAAAGCGGGCGGGATAAAACCCGCCCGCTTTTTTTCTTGATAATTCGCCAATTTTTAATAAGATTATCCTATGTCCAAGGAAATCCCCTCGGCAAAAGTCCGAATTAAAGATTTAATCTTAGTCTTTCTCAAAATTGGAACAATCGGCTTTGGTGGCGGTGTGGCGATGTTGGCACTGATTCGGCAGAATGTTGTCCAGAAACTCAAATGGATTACTGACGATGAATTAAGCGTCGGCGTAGCGATGGGTCAGATGTTACCTGGTCCATTTGTCAGCAATTATGTTGAATTCATCGGTTATCGCTTAAGAGGCACTTTGGGAATGAGTATTTCGGTCCTTGCCTTTCTTTTCCCTTCCTTTTTGGCAATGACGGTGCTCAGTTTTCTCTATTTCCGATTTCAGAATATCCTAATATTACAACAAATCTTCTGGGGGATAAAACCAATCATCGCCAGCATACTACTCTGGGCAAGTTTAGAAATTGGGAAGGTTAATATTCGGAACCAAAACTCATTACTCATCGCTTTAGTTGCTTTCTTTGCTTTGGTCTTCCGAATTGATGTGCTATTGACCGTATTGGTCTGTGGTATTTTGGGGATTCTCTTTTATATCCGCCCAAGGCGGATGAATTTGTTACTTCTTTCCTTTTTCGGCTTATTATTTCAAGCAATAAAATCGGTTTCTGCTACTCCATTATCTTGTAACCCCACAAAACCAGCATTTGTCAACTCAATTGCTAAGGCATTTGAATTATTTGGCATATTCTTTAAGATTGGCGCAATAATCTTTGGTGGTGGCTATGCATCAATTCCTTTTATCAAGCACGAGGTAGTGGATTTAAGGAATTGGCTAAGCGCCAAAGAGTTTATTGATGGGGTGGCATTGGGTCAGGTTACGCCCGGACCAGTTGCCATCACTGCAACTTTTGTCGGTTATAAGGTCTTGGGTGTGATTGGGGCAATAATTGCGACGGTTGGGGTCTTTTTGCCCTCCTTTTTGCTCTTATTATTGCTGATTCATATTTACAATCGGATAGCGCACCAACCGATTGTTCAAGGTTTCATTACTGGGGTTAAGCCGGCAATTGTTGGGATGCTTTTTTCCGCAACCATCTTTATTGGTAGTAACAGCATTACCAATGTCTCAAGTGCAATTATAGCGGTTTTAGGTTTTATATTACTCTACCGATTCAAAATTGACCCAGTCTGGCTAATATTAGGTGGCGGGATTTTTGGTTTTGTGGTGAAGGGTTTCTAAGCAATTTTTGGTATTTTTGTGCCAGAAAATATGCCTATTAGGCATACTTAAAATTGCCCTGATTTTCTCCTATCATCTTGGTCATCAATTACTTATGCCAATTTTTGCCTTGGGAGGGGGTATCGCTTAGGGGGTGACCCCGTAGGCGACCTGGGGAGTGGCTTCGGGAGTTGCCTGGTAGGTTGCTTCGTAAGTTGGTTGGGGAGTTGGTTTCTGGGTTGGTTGGGAAGCAGGCTGGGGAGCGGGTTCGGAGGCTGGCTCGGGGATTGGCTGGGGAGTTGGCTGGTAGGTTGGCTCGGGGGTTGCCTGGTAGGTTTCCTGGGGAGTTGGTTCGGGGGCTGAGACCGGTAAGAAAATTTTCAATTTCTAAATCCCAAACAAATTCCAATTATCAACTTCAAAACATTTGAAGTAAAGTAGGGTAAGTCCGCCTGAGGCGGCGAAGCCTTGCGAAAAGAATATGCAACAATGTAGGGCAAGGCTTTAGCCTTGCTAAAAGAATATGCACCCTGAAGGGTTCACCTCGTTTCACTCGGTGGACTCTTCGAGTTGTGCCTCGCTTTGCTCGGCACACGCTTCGCGTTGGCCCTACAATTTTATGTTTCCTGATATTGAAGTTAAACTTCGATAAACTTTAAACAGCCTTTGAGGGAGATCTATGCCATTTTTTTGAAAAAAACTTTCCAATTACAGACCTTATAGAACACCTTTCTCTTCGCCTATCTTTTAGCACCATTCTCAACACCCTCTCCGCTCCCCAGAGAGCAACTCAGAGGGCAGATGGGGGCTACTCTCTGGGCACCCACCAATTTCTGCCCTATTTTACGGCTTCTCCCAGATAGGATTTCCTTGGTTATTATAAATGCCCAAGCCCCCGCCATCTTTAGTGGCAACCATTCCCGCAACCGGTTTTTCCTGGTTATTATTAATGCCCAGTTTCCCGCCATCTTTAGTGGCACCCATTCCCGCAACCTTTTTTCCCTGGTTATTATAAATGTGCAAGGTCCCGCCATATTTAGTGGCACCCATTCCCGCAACCGGTTTTTCCTGGTTATTACCAATGCGCAAGTCCCCGCCATCTTCAGTGGCAAACATTACCGCAACCGTTTTTTCCTGGTTATTACTAATGACCAAGCCCCCGCCATCTTTAGTGGCACCCATTCCCGCAACCTTTTTTCCCTGGTTATTAAAAATGCCCAAGTCCCCGCCATCTTCAGTGGCACCCATTCCCGCAACCGTTTTTCCCTGGTTATTACTAATGCCCAAGCCCCCGCCATATTCAGTGGCAAACATTCCCGCAACCGGTTTTCCCTGGTTATTAAAAATGGCCAGAGACCAGCCATATTCAGTAGGAATAATTCCAAGGAGCACTTTGCCATCTTCGGTTTTGAATTTAAGCCCTTCTTTCGGAACAATAATCTCTGAGACCTTAAGTTGTTTTATTGTTTGTTGGGCAAAGACGACAATCACCGCGATCGCCAATAAGAGAATCACTAATAGATAGACCTTTGTTTTATCCATCTAATCCTCCTTTGCCTGCAATTTTTAGGCAATACCAGTCAAGGTAATTATTTAGTTTTTCCCAGAATTTCATAATCGCCAACTTCATATTATAGATTATATTCATTTTTTGAAGATTGTCCTGATGAAAATCAGGATGCACCTTATTAATGGTTTACTCTTTTCTAAACTTTTAGTCATTATGGTAGATTATCATCAATATTTCCTGAAAGTCAATAAGCCAATTTAAGGGATAGGGAACACTGCCATCTCCTATTCTAATGCCTGGTTCTTTAATCCATTACCTCAAAATGAAGACCAATATAAGCATTTTATCTTATCAGAATAAGTTTCTTTGTACTGATTATTGAAGTTAAACTTCGATAAACTTGAATGATAAGGGAAGTTTTGGAATTGTCAATCGTTACCTTATTCGCCTAAGGCGGATTAGAAATATTTTCTCTCTCAATCGCAGTGTGTTGCGGTTTATTCTTTGGTTTGGCTAATTTTTTACTTGACAAATTCTTTAAAGAATCTATAATCTTAATGAAAAGATTCAGGCTTAGGAATAATTGGTTCTTTGATAAACTGAGCAGTCTTCGGTCCGCTCAGCGGTGGATTACTCCAACGCGACAGCCTTTAAATACAGTAGCGGTGCCTGAATCGGGCAAAATTTGGATATACTCACTTGGAGTGAGAAGGAGGCAGGATGAAATACATCATAATAATTTCACTTTTCGTAATCCTTCCCTTTGGCACAAATCTCTCCGCCTATGGCAGATTACCGATGAAAGAGCGTTATGAGCAAAGAAGCACAAGACCAGTATCGCAGAGCCTGCGCATAACTAATTCGATTGTTGCTAATATTCCGGATATGCGTTCAATCGCAGGCTCGGCGGGTAAGAATATTATCTTTGCCGAGGATGGACACAATGTAGCGGTTATTTACGGTCTATTTTCTGGTGACCCTGATAATATAATGCAGGTCTATGTTTCTTATTCAACCGACCGCGGGCTGTCCTGGCTACAATTTGGACCGATTTCAACTTATAATGCACGAAGAGTTTATTCGGGCCTGGATGCTTCGGAAAATTGGCCCGACCCAAGCGACTTACAGGTTTATTTTGCTTGGAATCAAGCGACACGACTCAGTGGTATGTATCTTCCGAGCCCGGTTTTTTTTAACTCAAGAATTTTCATACCCAGATGGTTTAATTTCCTCAGCAGTTGAATTACCAAATAGTGAGGACTGGGATGTCTGGTTGCCTTGCATCGAGGTTAAAGATAGCGTTATCGTAATTACTGCGAATAATAATGGAACAATGCATAATGATTGTTATATCTGGCGGATTGTTCAAGGGGTCAGTGACTCCGGCAGATTATTTCTACCTGGGCCACTTGAGAAATTCGGTCCGCATTTTCGGTTCGGTAGTAATGGCTATATGTTTTTCTTTTGGCTTGAGGCTGACTCTTCCCAACCCGATATTTATTGCCCCTACTATTGCGAATCATTTGATTATGCCTTGACTTGGACTGAACCAAGACCGCTGCCCGCACCATGTTCAAGTAGTTGCCATTGGTATGGGTATGACTGTGAAGTAGTGCGTGATACACCAGTCGCAGTTACAAGGTTTTTAACTGGAAACTATGAATATGGAAAGGTTATAGTTTATCGCCCTGATTCGGGCGGTCCAGGGAATTGGCATTTCAAGATGACAATTTTAAATGGCGACACTTTGCCTTACGCTCGGCTTCCGAATTTAGCGGCTGATGATAGTGGGAATACTTTTGTTGTCTATACGGGCACCTTTATTGTTGACGATGAGACAGTCTCGGATTGCGGGGTTTTTGCCCGACCAGCCCAAGAGGATACCTGGTATGATTGGGGAAGATGCACATTCCAGGGCAATGTTGGTTATATGGAGGCTGCCCATAATGCACCGATTATTGCCAATGGTGATTCAACAATCATTGGGTTAATCCATACCAACGCCGGGACTTATCCTAATACCGGTAATCTATATTTTGACTGCATCACTCTGCCTAATCCACCAATTCCGCCTTGGGTTGGTATAAAAGGAGAATTACCCAAGCCAACTAAAATTCTTGTATCGCCCAATCCTTCCCGCCGGTATGTTAAATTTGTTGCGCGCGCTCCGATTTCATCCCTTGTGATTTATAATGCCACTGGCAAATTAGTGGCAAGTTACCAATCCTTAGGCTCAAGTTTTGTTTTGGATGGTCAATCCGCCTCAGGCGGACTAAATCCGGGCGTTTATTTCTACAGCGTGCGGAGTGGAAGTAATCGCTATCAAGGGAAAATAGTTTTAAGTCGTTAGATAAGGGGGTAAAGATGAAGCACTTATTAGTAATTTCAATAATAATTGTGCTTGGTTTTGGTGGCAATGTTGTTTGTCCGCCCCAAAATGTAGGGCAAGGCTTTAGCCTTGCGAAACGAGAAGCAAACCTAAGGATTTGCCGCATCCCAGAAGGCTATGAAAAATCGCAAAATCACGAAAAAGAATGTCAGCGCAATGCTTGCGAAATAAGATGCAAACCTAAAGGGTTGCCCTACATTATACCAAAATGTTTTGACCCACATATTATCTCTGAGATTCCTGATTTACGCTCAACCGCTGGCACTACTGGTAAGAATATCGTTCTGGCTTCGGATGGACAAAGCGTTGCGGTAATTTATTGCCAAGAAAGTGGTAACCCGGATAATATAATGGTTATCTATATCTCTTATTCAACCGACCGGGGCAATTCTTGGGTTCATTATGGACCTTTAAGTCCGCCAGTAAGGCGCGCTTATTCGGCAGTAGATGCTTTAGACGACTTTAATACAACTGGACAGGTTCATTTTGCCTGGCACGAAGCACCACGCACTGGTGGTAGTTATGATACAAGCCAATGTTTTTATACCCGTGAGAATACTTTTCCGGATGGTATGTTCTACCCATTCCAACTTTCTTTACCCAAGAGTGGTCGACGCGATGTCTGGCAACCTTGTATTGGGGTTAAAGATAGTTTTGTCATAATCACCGCAATGAATAATGGCACTTATGTTGTAACTTATGACTGCTATATCTGGCGTTCAACCGACTATGGTGAATCATGGGATACTGGAAGGGTCTTCTTGCCCCACCCTTTAGTTGCGGTTCCGCCCCATTTTCGCTTTGGGAGTGATGGATATATCTTCTTCTTGTGGTTAGCAGGAGATAGTAATAGGTATGGACCCTATTATTGTGAATCTTTTGATTATGGTCTAACCTGGACCGACCCGCAACTCCTTTGGGGCAATACGCCACCTTATCCTGATATGTCAAATGTGACCTGTTCGTGGGATGGTTTTGACTGCGAAGTGGTGAAGGATATGCCAGTGGTGGCGATAAACTTTAATTCTGGAATGTACGATTATGGTGAGACTTGGGCATATTATCCGGATTCGGGCGGACCTGGGCACTGGCATTTTAAAGGGGTAAAATTGGTTGGTGGTGACTCAACCGCACCCCAAACTTTTTCTCGTTATCCAACGGTTGCGGCGGATAGTTATGGTAATATCTTTATTGGTTATCAGGCAATCTTTGAGCAACCTTCGGATACCGGACCGGATTGCGGTATGTTTATCCGTTATGCCGGTGACACTACCTGGTACGATTACGGTCCGATTACCTTTAATGCGATGACTATAGAGGAGAGTTTTCTTGAATTCGCCCATAATGCACCAGTGATTGCGGGTGGTGATTCAACAATGGTTGGAATGATTTATAACGATGCGGGAACTTATCCGACCTCAGGTAACCTCTATTTTGATTATATTATTGTGCCTTCTTCACCTGGTATCCAAGAAGCAAATCATCAACAATCTACTCTTGAGCAAATCAAGGTGATTCCCAATCCCTTCCACAGTTCAGTAAGATTCATCCTGCCAGCGTCAGTGCATGATGCTAAGATTGCAATCTTTGATGTTACAGGTAAGTTGGTCAAATACCTTGTTCCAACAACCAGTGGCAACTTGTTTATATGGGATGGGCGCAATATTGATGGCAGACAGCTAAGCCCTGGCGTTTATTTCTATACTGTTCTATCCGGACATTCTCAATATAAAGGTAAAATGGTTTTAACCAAATAGAAAGGGGGTTTATTGATTAAAAACCAACCTTGAAAATAATAAGCGAGTAAAGAAAGGGGGCAAAATGAAATATATAGCAATGTTACTTATCTTTACCCTTTGCCTTGGGGCAAAACTGGCTAAAGCCCCAGAAGTAGAAAACGCACCAGTTAGGGGAGATATTGAACAAAGTATGATAAAACCGACCCCACCTAAAAATAACTTAGACCAAAATATAATTGCTTCAATTCCGGATTTACGCTCCATTGCTGGTTCACCTGGGAAGAATATCGTTTTTGCTGAGGACGGACACAATGTAGCGGTTATTTACGGTCTATTTTCTGGTGACCCTGATAATATAATGCAGGTCTATGTTTCTTATTCAACTGACCGCGGGCTGTCCTGGCTTCAATACGGGCCGCTTTCTACCTTTAATGCCCGAAGAATCTATCCGGGCTTAGATGCGGAACAAGACTGGCCCGACCCGAACAATTTAATGGTTCATTTTGCCTGGCACCAAGCTTCACGGGTTAGTGGTGCTTATGTTGCCAGTCCGACCTTTTATGCCAAGGAGATAAGTTATCCGGATGGACTTATTACTGCAGCATTTGAACTGCCGAATAGTGAAGACTGGGATGTTTGGTTGCCTTGCATCGGGGTTAAAGATAGTTTTGTTGTCTATACAGCAACCAATAACGGCACCTATATAACGACCTATGACTGTTATATCTGGCGTTCAACCGATTATGGTGAAACCTGGGATGATGGAAGAATTTTCTTCCCTGGTCCTTTGGAATGGATGGCAGGACCGCATTTCCGTTTTGGTTCGGATGGCTATATGTTCTTTTTATGGAACCGTCAAGAAGTGAACAATCCGACATTGTACTGGCCTTATTATTGTGAATCCTTTGATTATGGTGAGACCTGGACCGACCCTCAAGTCCTTTGGCAAAACACCCCACCTTATCCGGACATGTCAAGCGTGCGGAGTTGGTGGTACAAATACGATTGCGAGGTGGTAGGTGACACACCAGTAGTAATAATAGAACTGAGTAGAGAGAATTACGACTATGGTGAGATTTGGGCATATCGTCCGGATTCGGGTGGACCTGGGCACTGGCATTTTAAAGGGGTAAAATTGGTTGGTGGAGACTCAACCGCGCCACAACTTTACGCCCGGTCGCCCAGCGTTGCAGCGGATGACCGAGGTACGATTTATGCTTGCTACCAAGCAATATTTGAGACCCCTACTGACACTGGACCAGACATTGGACTTTTCTTCCGTCCGGCCGGGCAAGATACCTGGATTGATTGGGGAATGGTTACCAATAACGCCGCGGCGATTGAAGAAAAGAATTGTGAATTTGCGCATAATGCGGCAATTGTTGGAATTCAACCACAGGATTCGGCAATTGTGGCAATGATTTTCCATAATGCTGGGGACTATCCAACCAGTGGAAATCTCTATTTCCATTATGTCGCTATACCTTATGATTCGATTCGGCAATACCAAGCAATTGGCGAAGCCAAGCATTGCCATCGGAAACAATTTACAGTTTTAGTAGCACCTAACCCTTTTCGCAATTTGGTAAGATTCATCTTACCTGCTCAAATCAGCGAAGTCAAGATTGCAATCTTTGATGTTACAGGTAAGTTGGTAAGAGAATTAGAAACGACGGTATGGGATGGAAAGCGGGCTGATGGCAGCAGAGTGGACCCCGGTGTTTATTTTTATACGGTTGATTGGGGGAATAATACCTATCAGGGCAAGATAATCCTAACCCGTTAAGACTACTTGCAATCCGCTGGCGAGTTGCAACAAATGTTGCGTATTGCTGAGATATTAGGATTTTCCGGCATTCGCCAGAAACAATTTTGGAGTAGAAAATAAAAGGGGCGGTCAATTTGCCCGCCCCTTGGTTTTTGGAATAGACTACTTCTTCCCTAAAATCGCTTCAATTTTGCTTAATGCCTTTTTGATATTCTCAACCGAATTGGCATAAGAGAATCGTAAATAACCTTCACCAAATTTTCCAAAACAGGTGCCAGAAAGGCAGGCTACTCCAGCTTCGTTGAGTAAGCGGTCGGCTAATTCTCGGCAGTCAATCCCAGTCTTTCTTACATTGGGAAAGACATAGAACGCACCCGAAGGTTTTTTACAGGTGATACCCTTGATTTGATTTAAGCCGTCCACAATCACATCACGCCGCCGTTTGAATTCAGCGGTCATCTTTTCGGACTCATCTTGCGGACCTTTTAGTGCCTCAATGCCAGCACGTTGAATGAAAGATGCGGTGCAGGAGTTGATATTGATTTCAATCTGGGCTAAGTAATTGGCTAAGGTTACCGGCATTATCCCATAACCAATCCGCCAACCGGTCATCGCATAGGTCTTAGAAAAGCCATCCAAGACAATCAACCGGTCCTCTAAACCAGGGAATTGGGCAATACTCTCAAACTTCATATCGTAGATGATACGGGAATAGACCTCATCGGACAAAACCCAGATATTATTATTCCGGGCGATATCCGCAATCACTTTTAAGTCTTCTTTAGTCAGAACGCCACCCGTTGGATTATGGGGTGAATTGATAATTATCAGTTTGGTCTTTTTATTGACAAGTTTCTTCAGTTCTTTTGTATCCAAGCGAAAGTCAAATTCTTCTTTTAATTGAATCGGAACCGCCTTGCCACACATAAATTCAATCATTGATTCATAAATGGGAAATCCCGGATTGGGATAGATTACTTCATCGCCTTCATCAACCAATGCCATTATTGCAAACGACATTATCGGCTTTGCCCCTGGGGTCACCACAACCTGTTCCGGATGGAACTCAACACCTCTTAACTTACCCGCTTCTTGGGCAATCGTCTGTCTTAACTCGGGTAAACCTGGTGCTGGTCCATAATGGGTCCAACCTTCATCCAAGGCTTTTTTCGCCGCCTCTTTGATGTTTTTGGGCGTATCAAAATCCGGTTCGCCAATTTCTAAGTGAATCACTTCTCTGCCTTTGGCTTCTAATGCCTTGGCTTTTGCTAACATATCAAATGCGGTCTCGGTACCGAGCCGCTTTAGTCTTTCAGCATAACGCATTATTCCTCCTTATTGCTTCAAGCAACCTACGGGTCTCGTCTAACAGTTTTTCGCTTTTTAGCGAAGTCGTAAAGGTCTTTTGCCATCTGGGCAATATGTTCCCCGGAGACCTCAAATTCCCACATCAACTCCCAGGGCTGACCGGACTCACCGAAACGATCCTTCACCCCAATCATCCCCATTATTATATTCCTGCCATAGAGTTCTTTGGAAGTCGCTATTACATTACTTACCCAGTTACCCAATCCGCCAATCTGATGCTCTTCAGCGGTAACGATGATTCCGGTATCAAAAGCCGCTTTGACAATCGTCTCTCTATCTAATGGTTTTAAGGTATGCATATTAATAACTCTGGTCTCAATACCAAAATCTTCTTTTAGGATATAAGCGGCACGCATCGCCTCGGGTACCTCTGGCCCACAAGCAATAATGGCTAAATCTTCGTTTTCATTTTGGTATTCGCTGGCAAGCACCGTTTCAAACGCATCAATAAAGTTATCCTGTTCGGCGCGATAACGAATCACATTGGCTTTGCCAAAGACATAGGGGGTCTCGGGTTTGGTTACAATTGGTGTTGCCTCCCGAGCAAATCTTAAATATTTTGGTCCTTTAACCTCAAATAAGAGATATTCGGTTGCCTTCTTAGTTTCAATTGAATCGCAAGGGACTTCGCAGTGCATATTGGGCAGACCGCAGATCTGAAATAGGTCTTCTAATGCTTGATGGGTTGCCCCGTCCGGACCAACCGATACGCCACCATGGGCACCAGCGATAAAGACATTGAAGTTGCCATAACAGACCGTGGTTCGTAACTGGTCAAGATTCCTGCCTGCGGCAAAGACCCCATAAGTGCCAAATACCGGTAATTTACCTTCTTTGGCTAAACCAGCTGCGACATTGGTGCCTGATTGTTCGGCAATGCCGACGCTAATCCAACGGTTTTTTCGCTCCGGATGCTTCTCGTAAAAATGGGAAATGGTGATTGAACCGGAAATGTCAGCACCGATACAGACTACCCTCGGGTCATCGCCCCTTTCTTCTAAGGCACGACCAAAACCGAATCGGGTTGGGTCCATTATCACCTTCATCTTGTTACCGCGGTTCCAGAAATAATCCCGACTGAACTTCGGCACCTTTTTCATTAACTTGGCAGTTACTTCGGCTTGGTAGTCTTGGGCTATCTTGAATAGTCTTTTCACATCAATTTTGCCCTTCAAGCCCAAATCAAATAGTGCCGCCTCGGCCATTTCGGTCTCCTCGGCTAACCCTAAACATTGTAGCGCATCATAGCATTCTTTCTCAGAAGGGGCTTTGCCATGCCAACCGGCAATGTTCTCCATAAAACCAACCCCCTTGCCTTTGGTGGTATGGGCAATGATTGCGGTTGGTTTGCCTTTAACGGCCTTGGCTTGGTCAAAAGCCGAAAGTATCTCTTTCATATTATGACCATCAATCTCAATCACATTCCATTTGAAGGCTTCAAACTTCTCTTTTAACGGGTCAATATCTTGAACATCTTTGACCCAGCCATCAATCTGCAGTCGGTTTTTATCCACGATTGATACTAAATTATCCAGTTTGAAATTGCCCGCTTCCATTATTGCTTCCCAGATTTGTCCTTCTTGCAATTCGCCATCACCATTCATCACATAGACCCGGTAATCTTTATTATCCATTTTTGCGGCTAATGCGATGCCCACACCAACCGAAAGCCCTTGACCCAGCGAACCGGAAGAAATCTCCACCCCGGGTAACTTAAGCCAGTGCGGGTGTCCTTGATAAGGGCTATAGAGTTTTCTCAATTTAACCACATCTTCAACTGGGAAATAACCCGCCATACCTAAACCTAAATATAGACAGGGTGCCTTATGGCCGGTTGACCAGATGATGCGGTCACGATTTTCCCAATACGGGTTTTTAGGGTCGTGATTAGCAACCTTAAGATAGAGGGCAGCGGTGATATCCATTGCCGAGAGGGTGCCACCAGAATGACCAGAGCCAGCTGCGGCTAACGCAATCATATTGTAAGCCCGCATCAGATTGGCGGCTTTTTCTAATTCTTCTACCGTATAATCTTTCCTAATCGCACCGGTCTTAGAGTCTAAAATTGGCATCTAACCTCCTTAGGTATTATTCACTACTTTTGCGGTATTTTCTTATAGTCATCCAAAAATTTCTTAATCCCGATATCAGTAAGGGGATGGCTAACCATCTGCTTCAAGACATTATAGGGAATCGTTGCAATATGAGCACCGGCCCGAGCTGCTTCCACGACATGTAAAGGATTGCGAACGCTGGCAACGATGATTTCGGTGGCAAAGCCATAGTTTTGGTAAATCTGGAGTATATCACTAACAATCTCCATACCAAAATGCGAGATGTCGTCAAGCCGGCCAACAAACGGACTGACAAAAGTAGCACCAGCCTTGGCCGCTAAAAGTGCCTGGTTTGGGCTAAAGACTAAAGTCACATTGGTCATTATGTTCTTAGCCTTTAACGCCTTAACGGCCTTTAACCCTTCAATTGACATAGGAATTTTGATTGTGATATTCTTGGGATTAATCTTAGCCCACTCAATACCTTCTTTTACCATCCCTTCCGCATCACTTGAAACTGCTTCAACCGAGATTGGACCGTCAACAATCTTGGCGATATCCGAGACGCATTCTTGAAAGGAACGGCCAGTTTTACAGACCAAAGTTGGATTGGTAGTGACGCCATCCAATATTCCCCAGCCGGCAACTTCTTTGATTTCATTAATATCGGCTGTGTCAATAAAAATTTTCATAAAGTCCTCCTTTCCGCCTCAGGCGGACTAAAAAAGTTACCAACATTTTTTGATTTCAAGGCAAAAGCGCTCTTGACCTGATTAAGGTAAAAAGCGGAATTTAAAAAATTCGTAGTCTTATAGTTTAACAAAATTTTTGCCTTTGTCAACTGCTTGACGCAGGGATTAAATTTTTGTATCATTTGTGAAGCATTGGAATGCCAAATGCGGAATGCGGAAACAAACCGTGGACCGTGACCGTGAACGGAAAACGGGCAACGGATTTGAGATGAGGCGAAAACGCGAAGCGTCCACCGAACAACGTGAGGTGAACCGCGAGTTTGAGCGATTTCTTCGGTATCTTAGCAGGGAAAAAATCTTTTCGCCCCATACGATAAGGTCTTATCGGATTGATTTAGAGCAATTTTTTGATTTTGTTGCCGACCGGTTGGGTAATAAACCTTTGAAGGCAATCCGGCGTGAAGATATTCGGGACTTCTTAGGTTTTGTAATGCGCTATGGTTATGACCGTCGTTCCGCAGCGCGTAAACTCTCAACACTCAAATCATTTTTTAAATTCTTAGTCGCGGAAAAGATGTTGGCGACCAATCCAGCCCGGGATGTGAAGACCCCAAGAATTGAAAAGAAACTGCCTGGTTTTCTAACTCAATATCAAGTCCAAAAGGCACTCCAAATAGTTGGTGATGACGAAATAGCCTTACGGAACCGTGCTATTCTTGAGACCCTCTACGGTGCTGGGTTGCGGGCACAAGAATTGGTTGGACTGGATATTGATAGTATTGACTTTGACAGTGAAATAATAAAGGTGAAAGGCAAAGGTAATAAAGAACGGATTGTGCCTTTAGGCAGTTATGCCAAAAAGGCGATTCAAGATTACTTGAGCGTGAGAAAAAATAAAGAAAACCCAGCAGTCTTTTTAAGTAAGCAAGGCAAAAGACTGGTCACTCGCTCAATTCAGAATATTGTCAAACAGCAACTTTCCAAGGTAAGTGAAGTCACGGGCACGAATCCTCATATTTTAAGGCATTCTTTTGCTACTCATCTATTGGAACGTGGTGCGGATTTACGCGCGGTTCAGGAACTATTGGGTCATAGTTCACTTTCCACTACCCAGATTTATACTCACCTCTCAGTTGAAAGGTTAAAGAAAATCTATGATTTGGCTCATCCCCGGTCGGGAGCAAAAACTTAGCCCTTATGAAAAGATTACTCTTGGTTAATCCCTGGATTTATGACTTCAAGGCATTTGATTTTTGGATGAAGCCAATGGGTCTACTCTATGTTGCTTCAATGTTGCGCAATAGTGGATATGAGGTCTTGCTGATTGATTGTCTGGACCGCTATCATCCGTTATTATTAAAAGAAGTTAGTAATCTGCCTAAGGTTGACAAATACGGTCGGGGTAAGTTTTATGCCGAAGAGATTGAGAAACCGGAAATATTCAAAAATGTGAAAAGAATATATAAACGCTATGGTATGCCCAAAGCAGTGCTTCATGAAATTTTGGAAGATATTGAGCCACCCGATGTAATTTTAGTGACCTCAATGATGACTTATTGGTATTTGGGGGTAAAAGATACAATAAAGACCATCAAGGAACATTTTCCCGAAACCCCGGTCATATTGGGTGGCATCTATGCCACACTTTGCCCTGACCATGCCAAAGAATATTCTGGTGCAGATATTGTAATGCCCGGTTTTGCCGAGAAAAACCTATTTTCCTTCTTCCCAAAATTTAAGCCGATGGAATTTGAAGATTTGCCTTTCCCAGCGTTTGATTTATATGCAAAGTTGGATTACGCCTGTGTATTGACCGCAAGGGGTTGTCCATTTAAGTGTAGTTATTGTGCGGTGCCAAAACTATGCAATGGTTTTGTCTATCGGAATCCAGATTCGGTTTTAGACGAGATTGAGTATTACAAAAGTTTAGGGGTGTCGCACATCGCCTTTTATGACGATGCCTTACTTGCTAACCCCAACTTCCCATCAATCCTTGATGGTATTATCCAGCGTGGTTTAAAATTGTCTTATCACACACCAAACGGGCTTCATCCTCGTTTTATTGACCAAGAGATGGCTTATAAACTATTTGAAGCGGGATACAAGACCCTCTACTTAAGCCTTGAGACGGTTGACCCAAAGGTTCAAAAAGCAACTGGTGCCAAGGTGACCAATAATGAATTTGTTAGGGCGGTAGAATTCTTAAAATCAGCAGGGTTTCAAAATGAACAGATTCACACCTATTTATTGATTGGGACCCCATACGATTCGTATGAATCAATCCGTTCCAGCATAGACTTTGTGCATAGTTTAGGAAGTTATGCCCATCTTGCCGAGTATTCACCAATCCCAGGCACACTTGATTATGCGAAAATTGGATTTTCGTTGGACACCGACCCATTATTGCATAATAACACAATCTTTCCGGCAATAAATGCGAAAAAAAGAAAAGAGATGGAAAGGATTAAAATTTACCTTAGCCGATTAAGAAACGATGCTATAAAATAATTCGCTTCAGTTTTACTGTTGCCCGCCTTAGTGGATATCCTTAGACTTGTGATTAACCTAACCCTTGAACTAACTCAAAACCTATCCTTGATTTTACCTTCTGACCTAATAATAGTACGGCTACTTAACATTGTCAGAAACACAATTCCAAAGTTGTGCGAAGACCTATCTTCAAAACTCAATAGCATTTAAGCGGATAGGCTATTCCCAAGCCCACTCCCCATATCGTATAGGGGCTAGCCCCACCCTAGCCCCCGACGATAGGTCAAGAAAGATTTTGGCTTGAAAAATCAACGACTTAGCTGTCCGCCTCAGGCGGATTAGAAATGTTAAAATTTATTTTATAAATTCTCCTCCCGAACATAACACATTTCGTCTATCCGCCGCAACGCAATCCGCCTAAGGCGGTGTGTGACCCGATTCGGGTCAAAGGGCGGATACGCTTTGAGGCAGATAATCGCTAAACAAAAAAGGCAGTATCCTCGCAACTGCCTTGTCCACATCAGTCTATCCAGGTAATTTTAATCCCTGCCTTTTTAAGGCGTTTAGCGGTTATCCCATCTTTGCCACAAGAGGGGCTATTTGACTTTAGGATTGCTTTTTTGATCCCAAATAGTTTGGCAATTTTTAAAACTTCACTCGCGCCAGCCCGAAAATTTCTGGTTACATCTTCGCCTTGCTCATTGATTGCTTTACCGCCCTTTTTAATCTTAACTTTTGGACGGGGCGTGGATAGACCACCTAATTGCTCCGGACAAACCGGAATTAACTGCCTGAGCCCGATTTGTCCAATCGCGTTGCGGGTGAAGCAATTCCTCTTTAGAACTTTACCATCATAACGGCATTTGATACCCAAAAGGCAGGCGGAAATGATAATCAATCTTGGAATAAACCCTCGGCAAATGCTTGAGCCGAAAATTCAGTCAGGTCAAAGATATTCTCACCGGTCCCTAAATACCTTATTGGTAAATTTAATTCCCTAACAATTGGGATTAACACACCACCCTTAGCGGTGCCATCTAATTTGGTGACAATGATTCCAGTTAGACCAAGTTCTTGATGAAAGATTTTGGCTTGGTTAATACCGTTTTGACCAACCGTGGCATCCAATACTAACCAAATCTCGTCCGGTGCTTGTGGTTTTAGTCGGGCAATGGTGCGCCGTATCTTTTTCGCCTCTTCCATTAAATCCTTGCGGCTATGCAACCGACCAGCAGTATCAACTAAGACAATATCAAATTCCTTGGCTTGGGCTTTTTTAATTGCATCAAAGGCAACCGCAGCCGCATCCTGGCCTTGCTCGGAAGTAACAATCTCAACTCCTGCCCGCTCTGCCCAAATTTTTAGTTGCGAAACCGCAGCATCCCGATAAGTATCACTGGCGGCAATTAAGACTTTTTTACCTTGTTCTTTTAACCGGTAGGCGAGTTTACCAATGGTTGTTGTTTTACCAGAACCATTTACCCCAACTACCATAATAATCTCCGGTTTTAACCGCAGAGGCGAACCGTGGACCGTGACCGTAAACCGTGACCGATCTGTGGTTGAAGAGAGAAGGTTCGTGATTTCTCGTTTAAGGGCGAGAGTTTTATTTGATTCGGCTTTAATCTTTTCTAAGAGGTATTGGGTCGCGCTCACGCCGACATCCGCACCTAAGAGCGCAGCTTCAATGTCTTCAATA
>Ga0078972_1005458_pt1 | contig 32238 bp, 24 predicted proteins | sample YelNatPaOPGAMG01_FD_67568 | JGI IMG/M metagenome (GOLD analysis project Ga0078972, IMG submission 67568) | Hot spring thermophilic microbial communities from Obsidian Pool, Yellowstone National Park, USA - OP-RAMG-01 (SPADES assembly) (version 2) | ecosystem: Environmental > Aquatic > Thermal...
AGGTCCTCTGGCCGAATGCAGGCTGCGCGGCGCATCGTGGAGGAGGGGCGGTTGGGTGAGATCTACCGCACCCTTATGGTGATGGGTTGGTATCGGAGCCAAGCGTATTATGACTCTGGGGGCTGGCGCGCCACATGGGTGGGCGAAGGCGGGGGTGTGCTCATTAACCAAGCTCCCCACTCGCTGGACCTGTTCACGTGGTTAGGTGGGCTGCCTTCGCGCCTTACCGGAGCCACGCGCACCCGCCGGCACCAAATTGAAGTGGAGGACGAAGCCTTCGCCGTATTGGAGTACCCCAACGGCGGCCATGGGTACCTGTATGCCTCCACCATCGAGGCGCCGGGTGACGATCGCCTAGAACTATGCGGCGATTGTGGGAAGCTCATTCTTAGCGGCTCTAGTCTGGAGTTCTACGAACTCAAGACACCCATTAGTCAGCACGTGCGTCAAGCTACGGAAATGTGGTCTGCGCCGGAAGCGGTGAAGGTTCCGGTGGAAATCCCCGATGGCGGCGGGGGACATGGTGATATCACGAGGAATTTCGCAAGGGCAATCCTTTACGGCGAGGAACTCATTGCTCCGGGTGCGGAAGGCCTTAACGCCGTCGAGATGATCAACGCCCTTATCCTTTCGGGGCATACCGGCAAGCCTGTGGATCTCCCGGTGGATCGGCGGGCCTATGACCAGCTTCTTGAGGAACTCAAAGCCCATTCCCAGGGGAAACAGGTGGTGCGGGAGCAGCGCGTAACCGATCCCAAATTCGCATGAAGCGAGGCGCCGGGCTTTCACCCAGGCGTAGAACGAGGAAGCAAACCCATGAGCAAATTGGACGAATACCGTGCGGGTACGGGCCCCATCCCCGAAACGATGCTTCGGTGGCACTTCTACGGAAACGGCCTGGATGGGCTGCGGTTGGAAGAGGTGCCCGTTCCGAAACCTGGAGCCCACGAGCTTCTGGTGCGCCAGGACGCCAATGGCATATGCTTCTCGGATATTAAGGTCATAACCCTTGGCGAGAACCATCCACGGCTGCAAGGCCGTGATCTCTCCCGTAACCCGGTGACGCTGGGGCACGAGGTGTCCTGCACGGTTGTTGGAGTGGGGAGTGAGCTTATTGGGCGTTTCCACGTAGGGCAGCGGTTCATTATTCAGGCGGACGTGTTCTACAAGGGCGTGTCCATGGCCTATGGCTACGTCTTCCCGGGTGGGCTTTCGGAATACAGCATCATCCCTAAAGAGATGATCGAGGGGGATGAGGGGTGTTACCTGGTGCCCATCAACCCCAGGGATGGCTATGTTGAGGCGGCCCTCGTGGAGCCATGGGCGTGCGTGGTGTCGGCATACATGCAGGCGCACCGCCCCGGCCTAAAGCCAGGGGGCCGATTGCTGGTGATCGAGGGAGAGAACGCCTCACAGGTGGATTGCGCGGGGATGGTGGGCCCTTCCTCGAGACCCGCAAGCGTTACGGTGGTAGGATCGTGCTCGGGGGTGGCAGGTGCAGGACTTGAGATCGTGGGAAGCGAGAAGGTTACGGAGCTAGCCACGGTTGCCGACTGGGCAGAACTGAAGCAGGCGCACGCCGATGGGGTGGGTTTCGACGATATCCTCATCCTAGGTTCCGTAGCACCGGAAGTAGCTGAGATGGCTGCTAATGTTCTTGCAGACCATGGCATCTTCGCGGTAATAACGGATCGGCGGTTTCCCCGCAAGCTCTCTCTGGATATTGGACGGGTGCACTACAACTGGCACCACTACGTAGGGACGGCCACGGGCAAGGCTGCCGATGCGTACCGCTCCCCGCGTGGGGCCGAGCTTAAGCCAGGGGGAGTTGCATGGTTTATCGGCGCAGGAGGGCCCATGGGGCAGATGCATGTGCAGCGCGCCGTAATGCTGCCTCAGCCTCCGCGACGCATCGTCGCCACGGATATTGATAGCGAACGCCTCCAGAGTGTGGGAGACCGCTTCGGCGCTACGGCAAAAAGCCGTGGGGTGGAACTGGTACTTCTCAACCCGCAAACGATGGATGCCGCAGCATTCGATGCCGAACTCCACAAACTCGCAGATGGCCGCGGTTTCGACGATATCGTATCCCTTGTGCCTGTTCCGGCGCTTATCGAGCACGCTTCAGCTTTCCTGGCGGATGGAGCATGGTTCAATATCTTTGCCGGAGTGGCCCGTGGAACCATGGCGCAACTGGACTATAACGCCATCGTGATGAGGGGGGTTCGATACGTCGGCAGTAGTGGCTCCAGCCTAGCGGATATGCGGCAGGCGCTCGAAAAGATGGAGACGGGGCAGCTCGATACGAACATGTCCCTGGCGGCCATCGGCGGAATGAGAGCAGCGAGAGAGGGCATTCGTGCCGTAAAGGAGGCACGCTTCCCAGGCAAAACGGTGATCTTTCCATTGATCCATGATCTGCCCCTTACTCCTGTGCCTCAAATAGGCAATCTCTATCCATCTGTGGCTGCGAAGCTCAAGGGCGGGCAGTTTTGGACGCGGGAGGCAGAGGAAGAACTACTGCGCTTGACCCTTGGACGTGAGGAAGCATAAGATCCGTACGTGAAGACGCTCGATTGAGGTGGAGCAAGGATGGAGCGGTTGAAGGGACGCATAGCAATCGTTACAGGTGCGGCACAAGGGCTTGGTGAGGCCATCGCACGAAGGTTGGCCGCGGAGGGGTGCGCAGCAATTACCCTGGCCGATGTGAACGAGCCCAAGGCGATCGCCGTGGCTCAAGACATCGCTGCAACACATAATTGCCGCACCTTAGCGTTGAAGGTAGATGTGACCTCGGAGGCCGATGTAGACGGAATGGTCCATCGTACGGTGCAGGATTTCGGTGGACTGGATTTGATGGTGGCGAATGCAGGCATTTTGATTGCCCATGATATCTTGGAATTCCCCGCAGATGCGTGGCGCAAAGTTCTAGACGTAAACCTGTACGGTTATTTCCTGTGCGCCCGGGCTGCCGCCAGGGTGATGGCCCCGCAGAAGAAGGGCGTCATCATCCAGATCAATTCCAAGAGCGGTAAGAAGGGTAGCTTTCGGAACAGCGCCTACGCAGCCAGCAAGTTCGGCGGTATTGGCCTCACCCAATCCATCGCACTGGATCTGGCCCCATATGGGGTACGCGTGAACGCAATCTGCCCCGGAAACTTATTGGAGGGCACCCTTTGGCAAGAGAGCCTGTACGAACAGTATGCACGGAAATGGGGCATTACCAAGGAGGAGGTGCGCCGCAAGTACGAGGAGCAAGTGCCCCTGGGCCGTGGCTGCACGTACGAGGACGTGTGCAACGTGCTGGTATTCCTTGCTTCCGATGAAGCTAGCTACATGACGGGCCAGGCCATTAATGTTACAGGCGGCCAAGAGATGCGGTAGGTTTTGGGCCATTGAAGCAGCAGGGCACCAAACGCACAGATCCATGTCGAAAACATCCAGCCGGTTTGTTTGCCAGGCATGCGGGTACAGCTCACCCAGATGGATCGGGCGCTGCCCCGAATGCTCGGCGTGGAACTCCTTCGTGGAGGAGGCGAACGCGCCCAGCCGCGGCGCTTCGCCCTTGCCCCGCCCCGCGTCGCGCCCCGAGGCCATTACCGAAGTGTCTCGCCATACCCATGAGCGGTGGTCCAGCGGCATCTTGGAGCTGGACAGGGTACTGGGCGGCGGCATCGTGCCCGGGAGCGTAGTACTGGTAGGTGGTGATCCCGGTATCGGCAAAAGCACCCTCCTTACCCAGGTGTCCCACCACGTAAGCGGTGGAGGGAGCATGGGTTCTACGTCGCCCGTGTTGTATGTGAGCGGTGAGGAATCGGTGCAGCAGATTCGGCTTCGGTGCGATCGGCTGGGGGTATCCTCGGCAAACCTGCTCGTGCTGAACGAAACCGATGTAGGTGCCATCCTTCAGCATGCGGCTGCATCCGAAGTAGGCTTGCTTGTAGTGGATTCGATCCAGACCCTCTTTGACCCGGAGCTGGGGTCGGCTCCGGGTACGGTGAGCCAAGTACGCGAATGTGCCGGGCAACTGGTGCGCATGGCAAAGGGTGGAGGTCCGGCGGTATTCCTGATCGGGCATGTAACCAAGGAGGGCGCCATCGCCGGCCCTAGAGTATTAGAGCACATGGTGGACACGGTGCTCTACTTTGAAGGGGATCGCCACCATGCCTACCGTGTCCTGCGGGCTGTTAAGAACCGCTTTGGTTCCACGGATGAGATCGGCATCTTCGAGATGCGGGCCGAGGGATTGGCACCCGTGGAGAATGCATCTGCCGCTTTGTTGGCCCAGCGTTCGCCGCATACCAGTGGGTCTGCTGTGGCCGCTACCATGGAGGGTTCACGCTCCCTCTTGGTGGAGATCCAATCCCTCGTGGCGCACTCTTATCTTTCGGCCCCACGGCGCCTCTGCACAGGGATAGACTACAACCGCGTGAACATGCTGGTTGCAGTGCTAGAGAAGCGTCTAGGGCTACGGCTTGGGGATCAGGATATCTTCGTGAATGTTGCCGGCGGGGTGCGCGTGCTGGAACCGGCAGTGGATCTGGCGGTGGCCGCGGCAATCGCCTCCAACTTTTGGGAGCGCCCCGTGGAACCGAATACTGTGCTGGTAGGTGAAGTAGGGCTTGCCGGCGAGGTGCGGGCCGTTCCGCAGATGGAGAAACGTCTTGGCGAAGCGGTGAGGATGGGCTTTACACGCGCGATTACTCCCCGCCATCAAGCGGCACCCAGGCACGATATCGGCGGTCTTAAGGTGGAACGGGTGGCGACTTTGGCGGAGGCCCTTCTAGCCAGCCTCCAAGCCCCGGCAGCCTAGCAAATCGGAGTAGATACGTTCTCATGGATGTTTCACAAGGTCAGCAAGATCTGTGCCAAGTGAACCGCTGCTTTCTGGAGCTGGATCCAGGCCGCGTTGGGCTGCCCGAACCGCTGTGCCGGGATATCGTTCTGATTGATTGCTTGCTGGGTGAAACGCTCCGTTCTCAAGAGAGCGCAGATGTAGTGGATTTGGCTCGGCGGATTGGGCAAGTAAACGATGACGACCCTACGCGCCTTTTTGAGCATGTGCCCGAATTGAAGGATGCGGGCACGGTGACACGCATTCTTCGGGCATATACCATCCTGTTTCAGGCGCTCAACATGGCCGAACAGAAGGAGATCGTCCGTGTGAACCGGCAGCGCCAGGCGCATTCCACCGGCCGGCCGCGGCCGGAGTCCATTCGGGAGGCGGTCTTTCGCATCAAAGCGTCGGGGGCGGGCCCAGAGGAGGTGCAGGCACTACTCAATCGAATGCAGATCTGCCCGACACTTACGGCGCATCCCACGGAGGCCCGGCGGCGGGCGGTGATGGATAAGCTGCTTTCCCTTTCTCGGTGGCTTGCCGAGCAATCTATGCCCCCCGAAGCACCACGCCTGGATGGCCCCCTCAACACAGCCGAGCTTAGCGAGCGCGAGCTGCGTCGCACTCTTGTTGAACTCTGGCAGACGGATGAGATTAGGGCCAGTCCGATCACCGTCATGGACGAAGTGCGCAATGCCCTCTACTTTTTCGATCATACCATCATGGAGGTGGTGCCGTGGCTCCATGACGACCTGCGCAAGGCGCTCCGTTTGGCCTATCCCGGTGCCGCATTCGAGATTCCGCCCTTCATTCAGTTTCGTTCTTGGGTGGGAGGGGACCGTGACGGCAATCCTAATGTGACACCCGAAGTCACGTGGCACACTCTCCTTTTGCACAAGGAACATGCGCTAAGGCACTATATGGCGCGGGTTTCCTCGCTTCGCCACGAGCTCACCCAGAGTACGCGTTTGGTGCCGGCGAGCCCAGAACTGTTGGAGAGCCTTCGGCGTGATCGGGACACGGGACTTGTGTCCGCCGAGAGGCAAAGCCGGTACGAGGCAGAACCCTATGCCCTCAAGCTGCTCTTCATCCAGGCGCGCCTGAAGGCTAGCTTGGATCACTTAGCCGCTCTTTCGGACCTGGAGGCCGAGGGGCCCGGCTTCGTGGCCCACCCGCCCGCGTATCCCCATTCGGCAGATTTGCTGGAGGATCTGCTGGTGCTTCAGCGTAGCCTCCGCGCCAACCGTGCCGAGATCCTGGCCGAAGAGGGGGCCCTGGCGCACCTGATTGTGCAGGTGAAGACCTTCGGCTTTCACCTCGCCGGATTGGATGTGCGCCAGCACAGCGAAGAGCACGCGCGGGCTCTGGATGAGCTTTTTGCTGTGGCGGGGGTGCTGCCTGCCGAACGCCCGTACAGCTCCCTCCCTGAGGCCGAGAAGGTTCGACTGCTTACGAAAGAACTCTTTACGCGCCGTCCGCTGGCGCCTCGCAACTGGAAGGCATCTGCCCAGACACGCCAGGTTACGCGAGTGTTTGACGTTATTCGGCACGCACACACGTATATCTCGCCCAATGCTGTGCCCTCGTATGTGATCAGCATGACGCATGGGGTGAGTGACGTGCTAGAGGTGTTGCTCCTGGCAAAGGAGGCAGGGCTGGTGCACTGGGCGGCAGGCGATGAGGGCCCAAAGCTTGAGAGCCAGCTCGATGTGGTGCCGCTCTTTGAGACTATTGCCGACCTGCGCATGTGCCACGAGTTCATGGCACGCCTGTTCAAGAATAAGGCGTACGCAGCGCATCTGGAGGCGCGGGGCCGCTTCCAAGAGATTATGCTGGGGTACTCGGATTCCAGCAAAGATGGCGGATACCTGGCAGCGAACTGGTCGCTGCGCGAGACACAGGTTCGCCTGGCGCGCCTCTGCGACGCCGCCCGCGTCACATTGCGCATCTTTCATGGCCGCGGGGGTACCGTTGGGCGCGGCGGAGGGAGGGCGAACCGGGCGATCCTCAGCCAAGCGCCGGGCAGTTTTTCGGGAAGAATTCGCTTCACAGAACAGGGTGAGGTGATCTCCTTCCGCTACAGCTTGCCGCCCATAGCCCATCGCCACCTGGAACAGATTGCCAATGCCGTCCTTCTCGCCTCGGCAGAGAGCCTTAGACGGCGCCAGCCCGGCCAGGAATGGGTGCGGGCCATGCGCGCTATGGCGCAGACCTCCCAACAGGTGTACCGGTCCCTCGTTTATGATGACCCGGAATTCTGGACGTTCTATGCCCAGGCAACACCCATTGCTCATATCAGTCGCCTGCCCATTGCGTCCCGCCCTGTGTATCGGCCTGGCGGGCAAATTGTGGGGCTCCATGAACTCCGGGCGATCCCGTGGGTATTCGCATGGGTCCAGAGCCGATACGTGGTCCCCGGCTGGTACGGCGTGGGAAGCGCCCTCGAATGGTTCGCCGGAGAATCCCCTGATCGGCTGCAGATGCTTCGCGAGATGTATACGAAATGGACTTTTTTCAAGACCGTGATTGACAATGCTCAGCTCGAGCTTGCCCGCGCCCACATGGACACGGCTCGATGGTACGCGCGCATGGTAGAGCCCTCCCATTTGGGGGAGCGCTTCCATGCCCGTATTGCCGAGGAATATGAGCGCACCGTGCGCTGGGTGCTGGCGGTTACCGGCGGCCGCAGTTTGCTGGAAGACACAGACGTTGTGCGGCGCACCGTGGAGTTCCGAAGTCCCCTCGTTGCTCCACTAAGTCGCCTTCAGGTAGCGCTGCTGGATCTGTGGAATCGAATGGCGCAGGATGGGCACATAACCGCTCGGGAACAGTGGCGTGAGGCGCTGTTGTTATCCATTACGGGCATCGCCGCCGCAATGCAATCTACAGGATGAACATGGGCCAGGAGGTGGGAAACCGATTGGATTTGCCGTTTGTTGAAATTGAGGAGATTGTTCACCGCGCCATCAAGGAGGACGTGGGCACCGGTGACGTTACATCGTGGTGCACGATACCCGCCGATCTTGAAGTGCGCGGGAACATTGTTACGCGCGAGCCGGGGATTGCGGCCGGCTTAATAGTGGCAGCCGAAGTATTTCGGCAAGTGGATGCCCGAGTGCGGTTCACTTGCATGGTGCAGGATGGTGCCCCTGTGGATGGAGGATGCGTGCTCGCGCGAGTGGAAGGGCCAGGCCGTTCCGTGTTATGTGCAGAACGGACGGCGCTTAACTTCCTACAGCGGCTGGGAGGCATTGCGACGCTCACACGACGCTATGTGGATGCAGTGGCGGGCACCTCCACTCGAATTGTGGACACCCGCAAAACGACCCCGGGTTTGCGCGTGCTTGAGAAGTGGGCGGTTACCCTCGGCGGTGGTCACAATCACCGAATGGGGCTCTACGATGCCGTGCTTATTAAGGATAATCACATTGTTGCGGCCGGAGGCGTGGACCAGGCGGTTCGCCGGGCGCGCGCACTGGCCCCACATACCATGACGATCACCGTGGAGTGTGAGACGCCGGAACAGATCGAAGCCGCTTTAAAAGCCGGGGCAGATATAATCCTGTTGGATAACATGAGCAACCAGTCTGTAGCAAACGCCGTCCAACAGATTAACGGACGTGCTCGCGTTGAGGCTTCGGGCGGCATTACAATAGAGCAGGCCCGAGATCTTGCGCGCCTAGGAGTGGAGATCATCTCCGTTGGTGCCATTACCCATTCCGTTCGGGCGCTAGATATTAGCTTGGATTTGGAGCCGGAAGGCCCATAGCGCTGCGGGAACATACTCATGGAACCTGGATGCGCCGATCCTCTGGCAAGTTGGGAGCCTTGTGCCGCGAGCGCAACACTGATGCGATGCGCCCGCGTATCCTCAACCCAGGATGTGGCGCGGCGGCTCGTACAATCCCCCGTTCCAAACATTATCGGGGTGATGGCAGCCTTTCAGACGGCCGGTCGCGGGCGCTTCGGGCGTGCGTGGGTGGCTCCTCCTGGAACATGCCTTCTCGTTACCTATATTGTCCCTATTCCCCAAGAGGATTTCCGTCCCCATCCGATGCTCGCTCTGGCGGCCGGATTGTGCGTTGCGTTGGCGATTGAGGAATTGACGGGCCTTTCCGCTGGGCTCAAATGGCCCAACGACGTGCTTCTCTCCGGCCGAAAAGTCGCCGGGGTATTGGTGGAGGCGGTCAACGGCCAGGACGGGCGTTCGGCATCGTTGGTAGGGATCGGCGTGAATGTGAATGTGAGCCGCTTTCCCGGGGAGCTGGACGAGCAAGCCACCTCTCTACTTCGAGAAACAGGCCAAACGTGGGATGTGGATGCGTTGGAGCGCACGCTTCGTGGCCATCTGAATCGGGAGGTGCGGCCACTCTACAGAACGGGCCCCGAGCACGTGGTGAACGCTTGGCGGCACCGTGATCGTTCCGCGGGCGTTCGCTACCGGATCCGATTGCCGGGCGGTTCGCGGGAAGGCACGGCAGCGGGCTTAACCGAAGACGGCGGGCTTGTTCTCCTACTGGATGACGGCGTACGTGTGGCGGTTACGTCCGCATCGGCAGTCGCACCGGTTTGGCGAAGGGATGGAGGTGCCGCGTGACATCCGTTGGGCCGCGAGCTTCCGCGCTGCATCGTGACCCTCTGGGCACCATGGACGAGAGCCTGGAGGAACTGATAGCCTACAGGAATCGGTTGCGCTCATACACCTCCGAGGAATTGGAAGACATTTACTACAACATCCACGTGTTGCGGCATCCCATGAAATATCGCCTGGTGCAGATGGAACTCGAGCGCCGACGGCTGTATCCCACAACGCAAGGTTACGTGCCACCCCGGCCGATCAACTTAGCAGCGATGGCCCAGCAGGTTCCGTTACTTGCCCGCCATGCTACCATCCGGGCTGGGCTCGTGGCGGCGGCCTACTTTGCACTTACATCCCTATCCACTTTGGCAGTGCTGGCTCCCATGTGGCTTTGCGCCGTGCCCTTCCGACTGAGGGGCGTACAGGCAGCACTCGTGTATCTGGTATGGCTTCCCCTCGGCCCGGTGGTGGCCTTCCGTTGGGCGCAGCGGTTGGGGGCATCTGGGGCATTTGCAGTTGCGGCGATGCTCGGTGCAGCCACAGGGTGCGCATGGTTTGCGTCATGGGGTGCGCTCGCGCGCGTCATCGCGTCCTTAGGGCAGAGCGGAGGCTCCGGCGGCGGCCTTTTCAGCTTTTGACCGCCCCCGTGATATTGCTTGTTTGTGGGCGATCGGCAGGCACAGATGACATAGGTGACGAACAAGGGGGTGGGACACGTAATAGGAACTGCGCCCTGTGTGGCACTGGAGGGAAATATGACAACGGATGCGGCGTCTGGACGCGCCGGCACGATCCTCATCATTGACGATGATGAGGTGCTTTCAGATTTGCTCAAACGAATGGTAGAACGCGCCGGCTTCGAAGCAATGTCGGTTCGAAGCTCGGAAGAGGCATTGGAGATCTACCACAATCGGAGTGCCGAGATATCGCTTGTCATCACGGACCTGATGCTGGGCGGTGGTAGCGGTCGCGGGCTTGTTCAGGAACTTCTGCGCGTAGATCCCTCCGCCCGCATCTTGGTGACCACGGGCTTTTATGACGAAAGGGATCTGGCGGACCTTTTGGAATGTGGTGCCAAGGGAGTGATCCTCAAGCCCTTCAATTCTGAACGCCTCCTGGAGAAGATCCGAGCCGTTCTGGCGAATTGACAGATAACGGCAGCCCGCGTTATAATGAGCAATCGAGTGCAAAAGGACAGTTTGTTGTTTTGTAATGCACCGGAGGTTTGCTTCGGTGCCGGCTCATGGGGAGGGAGAGCACCAGCCTCCGAATTTACGCTCGGAGGCATAGCGACCCTGCCCGCTCGGTGACGCTCATGTTTACATCCCGATCCCGAAGGAGGCATCCTTCGGCGTGGAGATCCCGCCTGCGCAAGCCCTCGCTGGACACCTCGCGCACGCTTCTGGGTTTCGGCACAGTTCTTGGTTTGTTCATCGTCATGTCCGTGCACTTCATGCCGGACAAGATCTCCCTGAAGGTGGGTGAGCGCAGCCCTGTGGAGATCCGCGCGAACCGAAGTGTCACCTATGTGGACACGGATGCCACGCTGCGCCGTCGCGCGTTTGCGGCCGAGTGCGTAGGGCCTGTGTATAGCTATGATCCTACAGCTCAGGCTGAGGCCATTAGCACGGTAGGCGAGCTATTCCAAGAGGTGGCTCGTTTGCGCACCGGCAGAGCAGGGGGCGGTGCAGCGCGCAACCACGAAGGAACCCTCCTTCGCCTTGGCGCCCTCTTTAGTCCGCGGGAGATACGCTATCTGGCATCCTCTCCACCTGCCGCCATCGCGCGTTTGGAAGCGGATGCGCGCAGACTTGTGGACGCACAGATGGACGCCCCCATCCGCACCGACACGGATGATCTGAACCACGCTCGGGCGCTCTTTGCGATGGCGGCCAGGAAGGCGGCGGCTAACTCTATCGAGGAGCACATCCTAACCATCATAGGGGCCCAAGCGCTGAGACCCAATCAGATCTTCGACCGGCGCAAAACCGAACAGATGCGCGAGGCAGCGTGGCGATCGGCGGGCGTCATCACCGGAGAGGTGCGTTTGGGTGACGTGATCATCCACCCGGGCGAGGTATTTACCCAGCAGCATCTTGATAAGTGCCGCGCCCTGGGCCTCATTAGCCCGCGGATTGATCTTGCCACCGCAGCTTCCATATTTGGGTTGGCCCTTGGGATGGTATTCCTAGCCGGGTTATATATCCGCAGGTCCAACCCCGCGGTATATGCGGATCCCCGTCAACTCTCACTTCTTTCGCTTACCGTGTTGTTGAGCGTACTTGGTCTGCGCGTGTTTGGCACGCTCTTCGGGATCACCCTTTCGGGAATGCAGTTCGGATACCTTGGGATGATGACCGTGGTATCCGCGGGGATGCTGATCACCGTCCTATTGGATGCTCCACTTGCCACACTCATCACCGCGCTCCTCGCTGTTCAGACTGGGCTGATCATCAGCCACGAGGTGCGCTTTACTGTGATGACGTTGGTGAGCGGATTAGTTGGCATCTTCAGTGTGTCCAACATTCGAGATCGCTCACATCTTTTGAAGGCTACACTCGCCATTGGCGGAGCGAATGTCGCTTTGGTGTGGCTATTGGGCGGGCTCTTGGGGGATACACTTCGTGAGGTGCTGTTGGGCTCGGTTTGGGCTCTTGCTGCGGCCGCCATCGCCATTGCCATTTTCTGGTTTGGCGTTGCCGTGCTGGAGAAGCCCTTTGGCATCCTGACACATGTATGGCTATTGGAGCTCTCTTCTTCAGAGCGGCCGCTCCTTCGAGAGCTTTGCATCAAGGCGCCGGGGACGTATGCGCACAGCATCATGGTGGGGAACCTAGCCGAAGCGGCCGCCGAGGCGATAGGCGCCAATGCCCTCTTTTGCAGGGTTGCCAGCTATTACCACGATATCGGCAAAATGCGCCGACCCCATTGCTTTGTTGAGAACCAGCGGGCCGGGAACATTCACGAACGGCTCAATCCCTCGCTCTCGGCGCTCATCATCGCGGCACACGTGCGCGACGGCCTCTGCCTTGCCGATGAATACAAGCTTCCCCGCCAGATTAAGGCCATCATTGCCGAACACCATGGTACCAGCCTCATCCGATACTTCTACAACCAGGCCGTTATTGAGGGGTGCGGGGGAGTACCAGATCCTGTGTTGGAGCAGCACTTCCGGTATGAGGGGCCCAAGCCGCAAACGCGGGAGAGTGGTATCATAATGTTGGCGGACAGCGTTGAGGCGGCTGCCAGGTGTTTGGATCGGCCCACATCGGCGCGCCTGCAAAGCCTGGTAGACACCCTAGTACGCGAGAAGCTGGCAGACGGGCAGCTCGACGAATGCAACCTAACGCTCAAGGATATCAGAACGATCCAGGCTTCGTTCGTTCGAGTGTTGAGCGGGATGCTTCACAACCGCATTGACTATCCGGATCTGCCGCGGCCCGAGGCAGTAGTGGGATGGGCGGCACAGCGGGATGGCGGTGTGGATATTCAACCGGCAGACGCGCCCATTGCGCAGGCGGTTCCTTCGGGAAGCGGCCCTGCGAGCCCTGGCGCATGAAGGCGTGCCCAGGGCCGAGGTAAGCATTATGCTGACCGGCGACGCCGAGATCCGCAGCTTGAATCGCCAATATCGCCACAAAGATGAGGCGACGGACGTACTCTCCTTTGCCCAGCGAGACACCGCTCCAAGCGCTCCTGCGGCCCCAGGCGTTCTTACATCCCCAGAGCTGTTGGGCGACATCGTCATTTCCGTGGACACCGCTGCTCGACAAGCGCGGGATCGTGGGGCTTCGTTGGAAGAGGAATTGGCGCTGCTGACGGTGCATGGCGTTCTGCATTTGTTGGGGTACGACGACGCCGATGAAGCGGGAGCAGAAGAGATGCGCGCACGCCAGGAAGCCATTATGGCCGGAATGCGCGTTCCATAGCGGGAAGCAAGGAAGAGCGTGCCCAATGTCCGCTGGCGTTGCGCCGATAATAGGACGTTGGGCACACATACTTACGGATTTGCATCATGCGATCAGGTGGGGAACGGAATCTGCGGCGTAAAGGCACGATAGATAGCTTCCGTTACGCTTCGGAAGGCATTTTGCACTGCTTCCGCACCCAGAAGCACATGCGCTTCCACTTTGCCGCGTTGGTCCTCGCGCTCTTCCTGGGATTGGTAGAGGCTCTGGACACGCGCGACATGTTGGTGCTGCTCTTCTGCATCAGTTTGGTGATCGCTACCGAAATGGTGAACACGGCCGTTGAGGCGCTGGTGGATATGGTAACGCCATCCTACCATCCGGCGGCGAAACTGGCTAAGGACGTGGCCGCCGGCGCCGTGTTGGTGGCTTCCATCAATGCGGCGGTGGCGGGGATACTCATCCTTGGCGGGGGGATGCGCATCCAGGCCATGCGGCAACACGCCACCCGCTACGTTCCCGATGTTACCTTAGTACTGGTGGTGGGCATTCTTATCGTAGCGCTTCTGGTAGTTACCTCCAAGCTAATGACGGGCCGATCCAATGCAGGGCTGCTGCGTGGCGGCGTTGTAAGCGGCCACAGCGCACTAGGTTTCTTTTTGGCGGTCACCATCATCTTTGCTGCGGGGAACTGGTTTATCTCGCTGTTGGCGCTCCTTATGGCCCTGCTCATCGCGCAAAGCCGTGTTGAGGCCGGTGTCCACACCCTTCGCGAGGTGGCGCTGGGCGCTCTGGTAGCTATTGTAGTGAGTTCTGCTGTGTATTGGCTGGCGCCTTATGTGCGGTCGAAGGTAGCGGCACGGACGCTAACTGCGGTAGTGCTTACGGCCTCGGGGACTGGCGCCGACACTCGCAATCCATCCACCCATGCCGACCGAACAAGACACTGATCCTGAACGTACCCATGTGAGGGCGTCGCTTGGTGGCTATATGCCCTGGCTGATCATGGGGATGCTCTTCCTCATGCTTGGTGGAGGAGCATGGGCTCAGCCAAGGCAGACACATGCCCCCGACGGTGGCGCGCTTGGGCGCGACCTTCTGCTTGTGGGGGCCCTCATCCTGGTGAACAGCTTCTTTGCGCTCATCGAAACGGCCATGCTCACCGTGCGCCGCACGCGCATTGAGCAGCTTGTGGAGGAGGGCGATCGCCGGGCAGCGGTGGTGCACGAGCTCCTGGCCGAGCCTACGCGCATGTTGGCCACCATCCAGGTGGCCCTTACGGTGGTGCAGCTTTTCGCCGCGGGTGCGGCTGCAGAGAGTGTTGTAGGACCCCTTAGCCAATATCTCAGAATCCATCTGGAGTCCGTGCCCGTATTGGCTCGGCATGCCTACGGCCTGGCCTTCGTGGTGACCATCCTTGGGGTAGCCCTGCTTACGTTGGTGGTGGGCGAGATCACGCCCAAGAGCATCGCTATTCGCCATGCCGAACCTCTGTCGTTGTTTGCGGCATGGCCCATCCGCGGGCTCCAGGCCGTGGGGTGGCCGGTGGTGTCGGTGGTGACGTGGCTCTCCAACTGGCTGGTGCGGCCATTTGGGGGCACCGCTACTTTCCATACCTCGGCGATGACCGAAGAGGAACTCAAGCTCATGGTGGAGCAGAGCGAGGAACATGGCGTCATCGAGACCGAGGAGAAGGAGATGATCCATTCCATCTTCGATTTTGGGGACACGGTGGTGCGCAAGGTCATGACACCCCGCCTGGATATTTCTGCTGTGGAGGCTAGCGCAACCATTGACGAGCTCATCCAGATGGTGACGGCATCCGGGCATTCCCGGCTGCCTGTTTATGACGAGGATCTAGACAACATCATCGGCATCGTGCACGTGAAGGATGTGCTGCAAGCCCTCGCCTCGGGGCGGCGCGATGTTACCGTTCGCGATCTCATGCGGCCGCCCTACTTCATCCCCGAGAACAAGCGTGTGGATGATCTCCTTGCCGAACTTCGCCGTAGCAAGACGCAACTCGCTGTGGTGCGGGACGAGTATGGCACCGTTACCGGCCTGGTTACCATTGAGGACTTGCTTGAGGAAATCGTTGGCGAAATCCAGGATGAGTACGATGTAGAAGAGGAACCCGACTTCGTTCAGGTGGACGAACGCACCTGCATCATCGAGGGGAGGATGCCCCTGGATGACTTTAACGAGAGGATGGGCGTAACGATCCCGGTGGAAGAATCGGACACAATTGGCGGGTTCGTCTTCGGCCTTATGGGTCATCAACCCGTTCAGGGTGAGACTGCCATCTGGAATGGATTGGAATTCGCCGTGGAAGACACGGACGGCAGGCGTATTCGCAAGGTGCGGGTAACGCGGCGACCCTTGGAGGCAAACGCCGGGAATGCCCAAGAACCAGAACGCCAATCTGCCGACGATGCGCGCAATGAAGACACCTTCAAGGCGCGAGAGGGTCGTACCCACGCCGATCGGAAGGAGCCTCCCGGCCTAAAGCCGGAGTGGTAGCGAAACTCCAGAACCCAGGCCGGGAGGCAGGGCCGATTTCGTACCGCTAGGGGGCAAGCTTCGAAGCGGCTGCGATGAGGTCATCGAGTGCTTTGGCGTTCCGGTCGGATGCGAACGGATGCTCTGCATCGGCCCCGGCGCTTCCCCCCATCATCGCACCCATGGCGGATGTACCCATCATGGGGCCACGAGGCGTGGCGCCCCGCGAGCCGCCCGCGCTGCCACCAGGAGGTCCGCCCATCATGCCGCCCATAGCAGAGCCTCCAAACATGGGGCCACCTCCGCCACCTCCTGACCGCCGGGGAGGTGCCAACAGATCTAGCACCTGCTTCTGTTCCGGGGTGAGAATCTTTTGGATTTCTTCTGCTTTGGCTGTGGCCGTGGATGCATCAATCTTCTGGGCAGTTTTGAGGCTTTGCAGGATGGGTTTAAGCGCCTTGGCTTGTTCTGCAGATAGGCCGCGCCCCTGAGCCTGCTGCACCACGTCCAGGTTCCGCACGATGCGGGCGAGCTCCATTCCCCCGCCGCCGCCACCGCCGGGACCGCCTCCACCGCCCATCATAGGTCCTCCCATTCCGCTTCCGCCCATCATGCCCATGCCACTACCCGCCATAACGCTTTCTGGGATTCGTGGGAGTGGGCGCTCGGTGAAGAAGCGAACGTAGTACCCTACGGCAGCACCCACCACCAATGCGATGATGGCGGCTGCCACGGTTCCGGACACCGTACTCTTTGCGTTCATCGGAAGATCACCTCATTCGTGTCCTGGGAGCCTTACACCCCTAGCCTACTATAGGACGGCCGCGTCCGATTGTCAAGGTGGGGTACTTCCCTAGTCCCCGAGAAACGGACCCACTTTTTGGCAACAGCCGAGCAATTCGTGCAGATCGCGCTATTCGCGTGATCGTGCTACGAGCGCCGTTATTGGCTTCGATTGCCGCACTTCGCGCCGTGGGCCTTGGGAGCGGCTACGCCGGGAGAGGGCCGGCCGACCCTTTTTAAGTCCAGTGTGGGGAACGCTATCCGTTCGGGCGCGAACGGCCGTTGGGCTGGGCGGTGGCCAGCATCCTCCCTGATGGCACTGGCGCTCCCAGGCGTAGCGGGCGGCGCGCGATTCCGCGTGGCTGCGGTCCTGGAGGTTGCCGGAGCGTGGGCGGTGCGAGGCGGCAGAGGGGTGGAGGGAGACCCATAGGAGTCTCCCTCCTGCGCTCAGAATTTGGGCTGCTCGCTGGCGGCCGGGTAAGGAGGCAGATCCGCAGGACCCACCTTGTCCGACGTGTAGCTGCTGGCCCAGAAGTCCGGCGGGCTCTCGCTGTCCGGCGGCTGGTTAGCATTGGGCTTGATGCCGTGCTTGATATATGCGACGATCGCCCAGAGATCGTCGTCGGACATGTGCCGGAACGCAGGCCAGGGCATTGGCGGCCCGAGATAGTGCGGAGTGGATGGAAAATTGCCCTGCCCAGGCGTGGTGCTGGTGATGACCACATCCGGCGTCTGCATCGGATCGAGGCCGTACTTGAGGGCGTTGTAGATCTGTCGGTCACTGAAACTGCCGAGCCCATGCGTGGGATCGGGCGTGATGTTGGCGGCGTAGGTGTGGAATGGCCCTACCTGGAAGGCGCCCGGCCCCTGGTCGCCCGGATTCCCAATGAAGCCGGCCAGCCAGTTGGGGTCGTTGGGATCGTCCTTGCCGCGGTTGTGACAGTCGGTGCAGCCAATTGTTGTGACCAGGTAGCGCCCGCGCACGATTTGGTCCAGAGTGGCCGAACCTCCCGGCAGACCGGACGACCCTCCTGAAGAGCCGCAACCGACGAGCGCTGCCGCCAGAATTCCGAATGCGGCGAGCGCAGCCGCCAAACATAGGCGACCCGGAGTTGCGCGAAGAGTAGCTCGCATCGTTTGTATCTCCTTCCTGTTTCCTTATGGAGAGGATCGCGAACGATCGCTTTATTGGCCAGCACTCTCTTCGGCAGACGATATATTCTACTTAAGCAAGTATTATATCATCCAGCGCGCGGCATGTCAACTCGCAGTCTTCCGCTTCCTTGCGCTGACGGTGGGCGAATGTTGGACGCAGGGGAACTATTCGTCGGAGTAGCGCCATTCAGAGATAGCGCGTCGCGCCCTCGCCCTAAGGCCCTCGGGCTTACTCAAGGGGAGGAAAGAGCAGAGAGGAAAGAGTGAATTTGGCCGTAACTGCCCCGGTGCACGCTAGCAGGGCAGACGGCCGTACTGGGCTGGATAGGACCAGCCAGTTGTGGGATTTAAGACAACGAAAGACGGCATGCCCGACCGGGTACCTTGGTGAGGTGGCCGGGGTGTATCCCCGCCATAACGCTTTCTGGCATTCGTGGGAGTGGGCGCTCGGTGAAGAAGCGAACGTAGTACCCTACGGCAGCACCCACCACCAATGCGATGATGGCAGCTGCCACGGTTACGGACACCGTACTCTTTGCGTTCATCGGAAGATCACCTCGTTCGTGTCCTGGGAGCCTTACACCCCTAGCCTACTATAGGACGGCAGCGTCCGATTGTCAAGGTGGCGCTAGCCGGAATGTGCGTGGATGTCATTGCCCTACGCGCCACTCCAAAATTCCGCCGGAGAAGCCGGGCCTAAGTTGCACTTCCAATCTTAGGGCAGTCGTTTCGATGGGCGCAAAGCGAATGTGAACCATTCGATCCTTCGCGACGGGATATTCGTTTGCGGCCACGGGCTTCCAAGCGCCATCGGATAGGTACAGTAGTCGCCAGGAGGCCGGGGTGCGGCACTGCCCTCCGATCTCCTCGTCATCGAACCAATAGACGTCACACGTGGCGATCTTGCGCATCCTAGGAAAGTCGTACTGCACCCATTCCGTAGTGCCCAGATGATCCCACCACGTAAAGCGGGGGATGGACGTGTCTGAAGAGCTGCTGGGAAGTTGCCCGTCGCTCAGGGCATCCAGAGTGTCGTGGACGTGGGAGGCGGATGCCTTCTGTGGGGGAGCGCCCCAGGGCAGTGCGTTAGGATCTGAGCTTACTGTGGGGAAGGCGCTAACGCGCAGCCGAGCACATCCCATGGGGATGAGGGTTATGGTTTCCAAAGGTTGGGTGGAATAGACGGGGCTTTGTTGGAGCTTGCCGATGAGGCCGTTCTCTTCTTGCTTCCATTCCGGGATGCGGCGCGCCTGGGCAAGAATGCGGATGGGCGCAGCATCCGGCGTGAAGGGCTGCTCTGCTAACGTAGCTGCACGCTCCACCTTAAGGGACGCAGCGGGATTCCCCGGTGCAAGGGCTAGCCCGTAATTCCACGGCGTCGTGGGGAATACCTCATAGCCGGGCCAAGGATCATCTCCGTATCGGCGCCATTCCTCGCCAATCTTGAGCGAGAAGGTCAGAGGGCCGTAATTCACGGAAACGGCATCCTTGTTTGCTTTCCATGTTTGGATGGATACGTGCATGGGCAGGTCCAACTCTACCCTGTCACCATTCCTCCATGATCTATGGATGACGATCCACCCTTTCGAAGAAGGCGGCAGTGCAGCCGCGGCGCCATTGATCCTTAAGGTGGGATTTGAGCACCATCCCGGGATGCGCAAAGTGATAGGGAACACGGCGGGTTGATCCAGACCTATGCGCATCGTAATATGCGTGTCGAACGGATAGGCAGTGTCTTCTTCGATACGGGCCGTGGCTCCTTTGCCTACCTTGGCGGTTACCGAGCACGGCGCGTAAAGGCAGGCGGCCAGACCATTGCCCGGAGTTGCCATCCAGAGGTGTTCTGTGAAATAGGGCCATCCAAAGGCCACGTTGTGCTGGCAGCAGCGGTAATCTCGGGGATTGTAGCTAAACATATCGCCGCCGTTTTCGATCATCGGCGCCTTGTTTGCACGGTCAAGCTGTATCTGGTTAGGGGCTGTAAGATAATGGAGCCCTTTGAGGTCCGGCGTCATAGATGCGGGCAGGTCGTTGAAAGCTACCTGTTCACACCGATCGCCCCAAACCGGATCTCCTGTGATGGCTTGGAGAAGTTCATGACTGTACATAATCTCCACCATCGCGCAGGTCTCCGTGGCCTGGCGGGGATCGGTGTATCCCGGTCTGGCGTTCTCATCGGCTCCGTAAAGGCCGCCGGGTACTTGGCCGTAGGTGCCGATCATAAGCGCGTAATCCCGCAATGTGGCATCGAGATAGCGGGGGTCGTGCGTCTGCTGGTAGAACTGGGCGGGTTCGCGGAAGCATTGGGCGAAGTTCACACCGTGCCAGCTTGCTACTCCGCCTACCCAATCCGAAGTGCGTTCGTGGTTTACGCGGGCCAGATCCAAAAGCCAGGGTTCACCGGTTCGGTTGTAGAGCCAGTAGATGCTATCTAAGTTATCGCCGCCCCGTACTTTCTGCCACGACCCAGGAAGGAACTTCCATAGGGGTAGGGTCATCTGCCATCGGAAGTAGCGTGTCATGAGGGTGATCACGCGCTTATCACCGGTGGCCTCGTAGTAGGAGCGGAGGGCCGCCATGGCAAGCATATTGGGCCAAAGATCGGGGCCGGAGAGGTTGGAAGTGGGACCGAACCACCCACTAGGCTGCTCGCTGGCCAGGATGCGCTCGATCCACCGTGTAGCGTTTTGGATGATGGCGGGGTCGTGGAGCACGTATCCCAGATCCACGTAGCCCTTCAGCCAGTACGGCAACTCTTCCCACCCGTTCTCGCCCTTGCCGGTTGGGCTGGCCCAGGCGCTCTTGTTGAATTGGCACCAAGGGCTGATCTCCTCCAATTTGCCGGAGAAGCCCTTGGCCTGCAACTCAAGCTGCGTGCGCAGCCATCCTGCGGGAGACACTGCGCCGGGCGGAAGTTTGATTAGGGGGCTTGGGAGTAAAGGCGGCCGGTTCCCTGGATAGAAGGAGTTGCTTCCTTCGGTAGGCGCGCGCTCCACAACGCGTACGGATGCCTGGGAAGGCCCATGGTGCGGAACGGATATGGCGGAGATAGCGCCAATTATGATCGCGACAGTTGAAATCATGGTCTCCTCCTCTCGTTGACGGCCGAGCGAAAGTCTCAACAGATTCTGGGGAGCTGCTCCCCGCTGAACAGATCCAGCACGCGGGATGCTCCTATGGAAGTCCTGAGGATTACCACACCTTCGCGAGCGTCCGACACGTGCCCAACGCAAACGGCATGGGCGGTAACTGCATGTTTGCGCAGAATGGAGAGAGCGGCATCGGCATCCTGTTGGGGTAGGATGCAAAGGAATCGCCCTTCATTGGCCACGTACAACGGATCGAAGCCTAGGATCTCGCAGGCGCCTGCCACCTCCTCGGACACAGGGATGGCTCCCTCGTCTACCACTAGCGTGTAACCCGCGGCTTCGGCGATCTCAATGAGCGCTCCGGCCAATCCCCCGCGCGTTAGATCGCGCAAGCAATGCACGGGGATGCCCTCGCGTAAGAGATCCAACACGGGTGCGGCGATGGGGGCGCAGTCGCTTTCGATGGCGGTTTCAAACTCCAATCCCTCGCGGTGAGCCATTACGGCAATGCCATGTCTGCCGATGTCCCCACTCACCAGGATTGCGTCTCCGGGTCGGATGGATGCCGGGGCGATTGTGAGGTCATGCTCTACGACACCTACCCCGGCAGTATTCACATAGACGCCGTCTCCACGCCCTCGATCTACCACCTTGGTGTCCCCGGTAACAATGGACACCTGGCACTCCCGGGCGGCATTCTGCATGGAGGCCACCACACGTGCCAACGTGTCCATAGAGAGGCCTTCTTCCAAGATGAAGCCTGCGCTGAGGTACAAGGGGCGGGCGCCGCACATGGCCAGATCGTTCACGGTGCCGCAGACTGCGAGTTTGCCGATGTCCCCGCCGGGAAAAAAGATGGGGCGCACCACATAACTGTCCGTCGTAAAGGCGACGCGCGCCGGCGGCAAGGAAAGGAGGGCTCCGTCATGACGGGCATTAAGCTGGGGCGTGGAGAAGACGGGTAGAAAGAGCTGTTCGATAAGCTGGTGGGTGAGTCTCCCGCCGCCTCCGTGACCCATCAGGATGGTGGTATTGGTGGGAATGGACACAGGGCACGACACGCCTTCGATCGGATGCTCCCGGGCATCTGCAGAGGTTGCCTCGTGATCATTGCCCATCATGCTGCTCCAGATACTTCGGCTTCATGCGATGCTGAGGGTATGCGTACATGCGTGATCCCTCCATATGCATCGCCCCTAATCGTTTGTCGGTCTCTATTGCCTTTTGCGGCGGTATCGGTAATAGGCGGCGCAGGCTCCCTCGGAAGACACCATCGGGGCACCGAGTGGGTGCTCTGGGGTGCACCGCGTACCGAATGCTGGGCATTCCTTGGGTTTGCGAAGTCCACGCAACACGTCTCCTGCGATGCACTCGGAAGATTCCTGAACATCGTGGCCGTCTACGTGGAAGCGGCGTTCGGCGTCGAAGTCCCAATATTCAGGGCGCAATCCTAGGCCGCTCTGGGGAATTTCACCGATTCCGCGCCACTTGCGTTCTGTGACCTCGAATACCTTCGCTACCAATGCTTGGGCGGCCGTGTTCCCCTCGGGCCGAACGGAGCGGCTGTATTGGTTTTCTACCTCTGCGCGCCCCTCTTCAAGCTGACACACCGCCAAATAGATGCCTTCCAAAATGTCCACGGGCTCGAACCCGGTTACCACGATGGGGACGTGGTACTTACGTGCGATGGGTAGGTACTGAGTAGTCCCCATGACGGTGCAGACGTGTCCTGCCGCAAGGAGCGCCTGCACACGATTGTTGGGGGACGAAAGGATTGCCTCCACGGCGGGCGGCACAAGGACATGCGACACGAGGATGGTGAAGTTGCGCAGTCCCAGTTGTGCGGCTTGGTAGACCGCCATGGCGTTTGCCGGCGCCGTCGTCTCGAAGCCTACCGCGAAGAATACCACTTGATGCTGCGGGTTCTCCTGGGCGATGCGGAGCGCATCCATGGGGGAATAAACAATGCGCACGTCTGCACCTTGAGCCTTCGCCGTTTGCAAGTCCTTGTATGTGCCGGGAACCCGCAGCATGTCTCCGAAGGAGCAGAAGATGACGCCTGGCCGGGAGGCGATTGCTACGGCGCGGTCTAGCTTTTCAACCGGCGTAACGCAAACGGGGCAACCGGGGCCATGCACCAGTGTAATGTTCGCAGGAAGCAGTTCGTCAATCCCGAATTTGACGATGGCGTGTGTCTGACCGCCGCAGATTTCCATGATGGTCCAGGGCTGGGTTACCGTGTCGGCAATGGCGTGGGCGATGCGTGCTGCGGCGGCGGGATCTCGATACTCATCCACAAAGCGCACGAACAGATCTCCTGGTAGCCCTTAAGCGAACATGGCTCTTGCGGCTGCAGCAATGGCTTCGGCCGTGGCATCAAAGCCAATGGCGTTCGTTCTAATGATCATGTCGTAAGCGTCCGGATCTTCAATATCGCGGTCGAAGACCCGTCGTGTAAAATCGGCGCGTTCGCGATCCACCTTATGGATTCTGCGCAATGCCTCGTCGTGGCCGATGTTCTCCAAGCGCATCACCTGCTGGATACGGAATTCCAGGGCAGCGCGCAAACGTACGTTAAGGGCCTGTTTCAGAATGAAGTTGGCGCCCCTCCCTACGATCACCTTTTGCCCCTGTTGCGCCAGTGCCAGCAGTACTTGGGTAAGATGGCGCCGATACCCTAAGGGTTCTATGGTGGGAACGTTCGCAATATCTGCAGCCATCTCGTGGATCCAGCTCCGGGTGCGTTCGTCAAGGGCTTCGATCATCTCACGGCGGGCTTGGGCGTTGTGGGCCATTGCTTCGATAATCTCGCGGTCCCACACCTCCCATCCGGGTCCCATTTTCTGGGCCACCAAGGCAGCTACGGTTCGGCCTCCGGCGCCGTACTGGCGCGAAATGGTAATCACGGGCCGCGGGCGCTCAGGGCGGATTACCGCGTTCGCTTGTTCCTGAGAGCGCCGAGCTTGTTCTCGAAGGAACCATTCCCGCACGCGTCGGTCGGCAAGGCTAGGGTCTTCCCCGATTCTCATGGTTTGCCTCCTTGCGCCTGATCTACCGGGTTTCTGGGCGGCGCAGGGAGGCTCACGTTCTCGTCCCCATCTTCAAGGCTCTGTAGAATGTCAAAGACCTTTTGCGCCTCCGCTGCGTCAATTCTACTGAGGGCAAACCCCACATGCACTACCACATAATCCCCTACGCAGGCCTCCGGGACAAAGGCAAGGTTTACTTCTTTGACGACGCCGCCAAAGCTAACCCGCCCCACCCGCATAAGGGGATCCTCATTCACGATGCTCAAGATTTTTCCGGGCACTGCCAGGCACATCGTCTAGCTCTCTCGTACAAGTGCGCGGGCGGCGGCGACAATTTGCCCAAGGGACACGCCGCCATCGTTGGGTGGAATGCGCTGGTGCCAATAGGGCTGGAATCCGGCCTCTCTTAGCCCAGATATACTTCGCTCGGTAAGGTACCGGTTCTGAAAGCAACCCCCTGTGAGCAACACTCTGGGCTCACCGATGCGCTTCGCTACCTCCAACAACAGCGCCACTAGGGTGTTATGGAAGCGGGCTGCGATCACGGGGATCCCAACGCCGGCTTGCACATCTGCCAAAAGGTCCGTAATCATCGGCGCCCAATCCAGTACAAGAACATTTTCCTCTACTGTTATGATACCGGATCTATACGCTTCTGTTATTGGCTGGGATGGAATGGCCCATGTAAGCAACATGGCGGCCTGCCCCTCGAAGCGGTTTCGCTGGCACACACCTAAGAGCGAGGCCACTGCGTCGAACAGCCTCCCCGCACTGGTGGTAAGAGGACAATTGATCGCTTGCCTGAGCATTCGGAGGAGGACTTTGCGCTCCTGACGTGTGAAGGCATCGTCGTTGCCCGGCTGGTTGGGTGCAGCCTCGGACCCGTAGAGCAGTGGGAGCATGGCAGCCGGCAACTCCTGCCGCATCGCCCATAGCAATCCAAGGGCGCATCTCCTGGGCTCGCGCACGGCTTGTTCCCCGCCGGGCAACGGGAACGGACGCAGATGAGCTACGCGGCGAAAGCTGTTGTTGGTGATCAAGAGAAACTCTCCTCCCCAAACAGACCCATCCGTACCATAACCTGTGCCGTCCCACGTTACGGCCAAGGCGGGAGGCTCTAGATGGTTTTCGGTCAGGCATGCGAGTGCGTGGGCATAATGGTGTTGTACGCCTACTATGGGTAGCCCGCACGTTTGCGCGTAGCGGGTGGAGACGTAATCTGGGTGGAGGTCGCACGCTACAACCTTGGGCTCCCAATCGTAGAGGCGGGGCAAATCGGTTGTGGCGCGTCGGAAGGCCTCGCCGGCCTCCTTCGTTTCCAAATCCCCAATGTGTTGGCTCACCAAAACATTGCGTCCCACGGCCAAGGCCACGGTGTTCTTTAGGTGCGCGCCCACCGCTAGGATGGGCGGAAGGGAGAATGGGAGGGTGATGGGGAGGGGCGCATATCCCCTGGCGCGCCGCAGGACGAGCTCCCGGTCCTCAATGATGCGAACGATGGAGTCGTCGGCGTGGCGCACGATGGGCCGGTTGTGTACCAAGAAGAGATCCGCCATCGTGCCGAGGCGGCGCATCGCTTCGTATTCGTCTGTGCAGATGGGCTCGTCGGATGCGTTGCCGCTCGTGGCAACCACGGGAAATCCCAATTCCGCCATCAAGAGAAGGTGGAGGGGCGTATACGGCAACATGACACCCAACTCTGGGCTGCCTGGTGCCACCAGGTGGGCCACCTCGTGCGTGCGGGGCCGTCGTTTAAGCATAACGATGGGCGCTTGAGGCGACCGAAGGACGCGCTCCTCCAAGGGTGACACATCACAGGCGATTCGCAGCCATTCCAGGTTCGGCGCCATAAGGGCGAATGGCTTCTCCTCCCGATGTTTGCGTTCGCGTAGGTTGCGCACGGCGGCCTCGCAACGGGCATCGGCAATCAAGTGAAAGCCGCCCAATCCTTTTACTGCCACGATGCGCCCCCGCCTGATGGCATCGGCAGCCTCTTGAAGGGCTGCATCATCCCGCGCCAAAATCTTGCCCTCACGGTCCCAAAGCTCCAGATGGGGGCCGCATTTCGGGCAGGCGTTGGGTTGAGCGTGGAACCGACGGTCGCGCGGATTGTCGTATTCGGCTTGACACGCTTGGCACATGACGAACCGCTTCATGGAGGTGTTGGGGCGATCGTAGGGGATGGCTTCGATGATGGTGAAGCGCGGGCCGCAATTGGTGCAATTGGTAAAGGGATACCGATAGCGGCGATTGGCAGGATCAAAGATCTCGCGCGCGCAATCTGGGCATGTGGCAAGGTCCGGCAGGATGAGGGCGGTTTTGCGGCCTGCGTCTTCCGAGTGGCGGATTTGGAATTCGGTGTACCCTATAGCATCCAGATAGGTTGCCTCCATGCTGTAGATAGAGGCCTGCGGGGGTTTCTCGGGCTCGATGCGTAGGAGGAACTGCTGCAGCAGAGAGGCTTCACCCTCCACCTCAATGACCACGCCGCTTTCGGAGTTGAGCACCCATCCGGGCAGTCCCATCTGCGTGGCGAGGCGGTATACGAAGGGGCGAAAGCCTACGCCCTGCACGGCTCCATGGATTACCACTCGGAGCCGTTGGCGCATCCCTACGGGATCCTCGTTCCGTTGCCGTGCCCATCGCCGAAGGAGGCAGGCGCCTGCACATGCGCTGCCGGCGAGTTTCCGGCGGACACTGCAGCTATGGCGGCGAGGTTGACGATATCCTTCACCTCATCCCAGTGCTGCACCACGTGCACGGGCTTCCGTAGTCCTACGAGGATGGGGCCCACTGCTTCGGCGTTGGCCAAACGCTGCACCAGGTTGTACCCGATGTTGCCGGATTCCAGGTTGGGGAAGATCAGCACGTTGGCTTCCCCACGCAGGCGATTGAAGGGGTACGTCTCATTGAGGAATTCCTCCATGAGCGCAGTATTTGCCTGCATCTCGCCGTCAACGATAAGCTCGGGCTCGCGGCTGCGTACAATCTCCACCGCTTTCCGTACACGATCCACGCGCGCATGGGACACGCTACCGAAGTTGCTGAAGCTTAGCATTGCTACGCGCGGCTCTATATTGAACTCGCGGGCTAAACGCGCAGTAAGGATGGCGATATCTGCCATTTTCTCTGCGTCCATCTCCACATTTACCGAGGCATCGGCGAAGAAAAGGACCTTGTTGCGCGTGGTAACGAGGTACACACCTGCCGCAGTGCAGCAATCTCCGGCGGGGCCGACGATTTGGAGGGCCGGTTTGAGGGCTTCAAGGTAATGGTACGTAGGCCCGATGATCATTCCATCCCCTTCCCCACCTTCCAGCATGAGAGAACCGAAGTAGTGGGGATTGGCGGTAAGTTCCCATGCCTCCGCCTGCGTCATTCCTTGGCGGCACAGAAGGGAGTATAGCCGGTCGGCATAGGGCTGTCGAAGCGGCGAAACTGCCGGAGACACGATGCGTATCCCTTGGAGTTCCACGCCGAGTTTCGCGGCTTCACGGCCAATCTGCTGGTCATCGCCGAGCAATACTGGGTGTGCGATGTGCTCTTCCGCTAATTGCTGAGCTGCGCGGAGCATCTTCGGATGGGTGCCGTCTGTAAGGATGATGCGTTTGAGGCTTTGCTTGGCCTTATTGAACACGATGCGCATCATCTCCCGACTTTTACCCAGACGTGCCTCTAGTGCCTCGCGATAGCGAGCCACGTCTATGGGCGCACGCGCAACCCCTGTGTCCATGGCGGCTTGTGCTACGGCCGGAGCCACCCATAGAAGCACGCGCGTGTCGAAGGGCTTGGGAATAAGGTAATCCGGGCCGAAATGAATAGCTTGGAGGCCGTACGCTTTGACCACTGCGTCGGGGACGTCCTCTTTTGCTAAAGCTGCCAGCGCCCTGGCCGCGGCGATCTTCATAGCCTCGTTGATCTGCTTAGCCCGCACATCCAGGGCCCCTCGAAAGATGAACGGAAAGCCCAACACGTTATTCACCTGATTGGGATAATCGGATCTCCCTGTGGCGACGATGGCGTCGGGCCTGGCCGCCTTGGCGTCGTCGTAGGCGATCTCTGGGTCGGGATTGGCCATGGCAAAGATGATGGGATCCTTTGCCATGCTCCGCACCATCTGTGGCGTGAGGATACCGGCGATAGAGAGGCCCACAAACACATCCGCCCCAACCAGAGCTTCCGCAAGGGTGCGGGCGTCGGTGTCCACAGCCAGCTCTTCTTTGATGGGGTTCATGGCCTGGGTGCGGCCTTTGTAGATGACCCCGCGGCTGTCACACACGATGATGTTTTCCTTGCGGGCCCCAAGCGCCATATAAAAGCGAGCAGTGGCCGTAGCTGCTGCGCCTGCCCCGCTGAATACGATGCGTATGTCGGCAATCTGCTTGCCCACAATCTCCAGGGCGTTGAGAAGCGCTGCTCCCGAAATGATGGCGGTGCCATGCTGATCATCGTGGAACACGGGGATGCTTAGCTCCTTTTGAAGGGCCTCTTCGATGAAGAAGCATTCCGGAGCGCGGATATCTTCAAGGTTGATGCCGCCAAACGAAGGCTCGAGGAGCTTTACCGCGTCAATGAACGCCTGTGGGTCCTCCGTAGCGATCTCGAGATCTACGGCGTCAATGTCAGAAAAGCGCTTAAAGAGCAGGGCCTTTCCTTCCATCACGGGCTTGGCAGCCAATGGACCAATTGCTCCAAGCCCCAACACCGCCGTGCCGTTGGTAACCACGGCAACTAAATTGCCGCGTCCCGTGTATCGGAACACGTCCTCCGGGTTGCGCTGGATTGCGCGACAAGGTTCGGCAACGCCAGGAGTATAAGCAAGGGCGAGGTCGTGCTGTGTCAAGCAGGGTTTGGTGGGGGTAATCTCCAGTTTCCCGGGAGGGGCGGAACTGTGGTAGCGAAGGGCCTCGTCGTTGAGGTTCACGGGATTGTGCCTCCTGGAGAATGTTTCGCAACGTACACACATCCATTCGCCAGAAGACGGTGCGTTTCCTCTGTTTTTGGGGTGAGAAAGGCAAGCGGGCGTGATCCATGAGGTGGGCGGCGCAGCGCCGGGCCGCCCATCGTGTTAGAAGAAGATTTGCCATCGTACGCCGGCATAATCCCGCTGATGGCCGTTCACAATGTCGTATTCGGCTGTGAGGCGCTGAGTGGGCGTATATTGCCACCGCCACCCGAGATCCACAGAGCGATAGTCCAAATCTCCGTACGTGCGCTGATAGCGCAGGAATGGGATGGATTTGAGGGACCCGATGAAGCTCTCCAAGAGCAAGTACCCGCCATCGAAACGTGCCACCTTCGTTGCCGCCGAGGGATTGTCTACGAACTTGGCGTGGTAGAACTCCCCCGAGAGTTTGAGGGCTTTAGAGGCAGTGGCGTGGAACTCCCACCCTGCCGCGTGCCGATCCCAATCCTTGCCACCACTGTTGTAGGTGCCGTAGAGGCCCGACATGCCGATGCGGAACCAAGGAAGCACCGGAGCGGTAATGCGAGCGGCTAGTGTCTTATTGGCGTTGGCGTCGGCAGAGCGGAAGCCCTGGCCATTGAGCAGCCCGAATTCCCAGCACACATTCTTTTCGGTTGGTGTCGTGCTCTTGAGAAAGAGGCCGATATCCCGCTCAAGTAGGGCAATCTGTTCCCCGGCGTAGCTCAACTCGAGGGGTGAGCGAATGGCAGCGTTATCCTCATACACCTCGCACGAGAAGGGAAGCAAGTTCTGCCCGAATTGCACGGTGCCGAAGTGGGGTACGATGCGCTCGGCGTAGGTGTCGGTAACGGTGGCCGTGGAGGCCCCGGAACCGCACTTGCCGGTACTTACATCGAACTGTATTTGCACCCGCGTGAGCGGGTCTATGGGCACGATGAACGTAGGCCGGGCTCGTCGAATACGGAAGTTGCTTACCGATCCTTGAACGGAATTGCCCTGGGGGAAGGTGGCATCGAGCTGGATGTATCCTTTGAAGGTAATGTTCTCGAACCAGGGCTTCTGTTGAGGAGCGGTGGCCTGCCCGCGAGCGAATGGGCAGAAGTACGTACAGAAAATCGCCACGAGAGCGATGGGTATCAGTGTGACTGACGTTCGCTTAATCATTGGATCCTCCAAGCGGCTGGGGCGGGCATACGAAGGATCTCCCGGGGCCGGCGATGATAGAGTGCTGAGGGACGGAGTGCCGGCGGCGGTTGCTCGGGGTGCTGCATTGCCCATGAGCAACACAGCACCCCGCTTCTGCAGAACCTAGCCCTCCTCGCCGGTGTATTTTTCTTTGAGGCTGGCTACGACGCTGGGGTCGGCCAGAGTTGTGGTGTCGCCGAGGACGCGTCCTTCGGCGATATCCCTTAGCAGACGGCGCATGATCTTGCCGCTGCGGGTTTTGGGCAGGTCTGCGGTAAAGAGGATCTCATCGGGCCGGCAGACTGCGCCCAGTTTCTTAGCCACGAAGGTTTTGAGCTCCTCGGCCATTTGAGGAGTGGCCGCATACCCCTCCTTAAGCGTTACAAATGCCATGGGCGCCTGCCCTTTGATCTCGTGGGGTTTGCCGATGACGGCGGCTTCGGCTACGGCTTCGTGTTCCACGAGGGCGCTTTCCAGCTCCATGGTACTGATGTTGTGGCCGGCGACGAGCATGATATCGTCCACACGTCCCATGAGCCAGAAGTATCCGTCGTGGTCCACCATAGCTCCGTCGCCGGTGAAGTACTTACCTGGGAAGCGGCTCCAGTAGACCTGTTGGTATCTGCGATCATCACCCCAGAGGGTTCGGAGCATACCGGGCCAGGGTTTAGTGATAACGAGGTATCCCTTTTTTCCTGGGGGCATAGGTTCTCCGTTATCGTTGAGGACTTCTGCTGCGATGGTTGGGAAGGGTTTGGTAGCGGATCCTGGTTTGGTGGGTACGATGCCCGGGAGGGGTGAGATGAGGATATGGCCGGTTTCGGTTTGCCACCAGGTGTCCACGATGGGGAGTTGGTCTTTGCCGATGACTTGTCGGTACCACATCCAGGCTTCTGGGTTGATGGGTTCTCCCACGGTACCGAGGAGTCTAAGGGAGGAGAGGTTGCAGTTATTGGGGTACTGGTCTCCCCATTTCATGAAGGTGCGGATGGCGGTGGGTGCGGTATAGAAGATGGTGACTTTATGTTTTTCGATGATGCGCCAGAAGCGGTCTCGGTTGGGTGTGTCTGGAGCGCCTTCATAGATCACGACGGTAGCGCCGTTGGCGAGGGGTCCGTAGACGATGTAGGAGTGTCCGGTGACCCACCCGATATCGGCGGTACACCAGAAGATGTCGTGTTCTTTGAGGTCGAAGATGAGTTTTGTGGTGGTATAGACGCCGGTGAGGTAGCCGGCGGTGGTATGGAGGACGCCTTTAGGTTTGCCGGTGGACCCTGAGGTATAGAGGATGTAGAGTGGGTCTTCGGCGTCCATGGGTTCTGGTGGGCAATCTTCTGGAGCATTGGCCATGAGGTCGTGCCACCAGAAGTCTCGTCCTTGTTGCATAGTGACGGGTGCTTTTTCTCCGATGCGTTGTACGACGACGACCTTTTGGATGGAGGGGGTGTCTTTGAGTGCTTCGTCTGCGGCTTTTTTGAGGGGTACCACGCCTCCTCTTCTCCATCCTCCGTCTGCGGTGATGAGGACTTTGGCCTTGCAGTCGTTGATGCGTTCGCGCAGGGAGTCGTAGCTAAAGCCTCCGAAGACGACGGAGTGTGGCGCGCCGATGCGTGTGCAAGCGAGCATAGCGATGGGGAGTTCAGGGATCATGGGCATGTAGATGGCGACGCGATCTCCCCTAGTTACGCCGAGGTTTTTGAGGACGTTGGCGAATTTGCCCACTTCGGTGAGGAGTTGTTGATAGGAGAGGGTTCGCACATCTCCTGGTTCGCCTTCGAAGATGATGGCGGTTTTGTTTTTGCGAGTTCCTCGTGCGTGTCGGTCCACACAATTGACGGACACGTTGAGTTTGCCATCCACGAACCATTTGGCGTGCGGTGGTTCCCATTGGAGGACGCGTGTCCAGGGTTGGATCCACTCCAGCTCGTTGGCGAAGCGCGCCCAGAAGCCTTCGGGATCTCGGTTGGCTTCATCGTAGATAGCAGGATCCTTTACATTGGCCTGCTCCGCAAACTCTGGGCTGGGCGGGAAGGTGCGGTCTTCTCCCAATACCGATCCAACAGCTCCGATCTCAGGTTCCATAATCCCCTCCTGAAGGCGGATCGCCACACGGCGGTTCATTAGTCGCGCGTGGTGCAGTTACCGCCATAATCCTAATTCGCAAATCATCTTAGGAATCCCTCTGTGCCTCAACCGGCTCCGCAAAGGGTATAACAGACCACACGATCCATTGTGAGGCGTACATGG
>Ga0078972_1005460_pt1 | contig 32228 bp, 25 predicted proteins | sample YelNatPaOPGAMG01_FD_67568 | JGI IMG/M metagenome (GOLD analysis project Ga0078972, IMG submission 67568) | Hot spring thermophilic microbial communities from Obsidian Pool, Yellowstone National Park, USA - OP-RAMG-01 (SPADES assembly) (version 2) | ecosystem: Environmental > Aquatic > Thermal...
CTTCCTCCGGCAATTGATGAAAACAACTGTTCTGTCGCCCATAAAGAGAGAAAGCTTTATTCCCTATCAGGCATTCCAGCCAGCGCCGTCTAAGCCGGTATAGCCTGGCCCGCTTGACCCCAAGTAGCTCACAGGCCTTCTCCTCGCTTATACGATGAGAGTTAAAGGCCTCAAGAATCTCTTCCACAAAATCCTGGGATAATCTTTTGTGTAGTTGTGCCTTCATGATGGTAGAACCTCCTTCAGATAACGGTTCTACCACATCCACTTCCCCTAACGTCTACTTTTTGTCTACTTTTTGTCTACTTATGTTTTTTACATTACGTCTACTTTTGATTATTACGTAACAGAAATTTTGTCAAACAAAGTTAAAAATCTTTTACCTAAAGGCTAAGCGCCTTTGACAGGAGCAAGAAATGTGGTATAATTCCTGGCGAACGCGGGGTAGAGCAGCCTGGTAGCTCGTCGGGCTCATAACCCGGAGGCCGCTGGTTCAAATCCAGCCCCCGCTATTTTTTTTTTAACCTTCCGTAATTCTCCCTTCTTCTTCGACTTAACTAGTGGTGATTTATAAATGGGCTTATCTTTTTATACCACCCGAACTTTCGAGTTTTTCCTGATGAGAGTCTTAATCATTGAGGATGAAGCCATAGTGGCCATGGACCTGGCTTACCTCGTCCGTTCTTTCGGCGCCAAGGAAGTTCAGGTGGTCTCGTCTGCCGAAGAGGGTTTAAACTGGCTTAAAACAAAAAAACCCAACCTGATTTTTATGGATATCAAATTAAAAGGAAGGCTGGATGGCATCGAGGCGGCTAAGATAATTCAAGCTAACGGCCCTTACCAGCTTGTTTATATTACCGCCTATAACGATGAGCTGATTTTACGCCAAGCCCGTCAGGTTCCGCACTTGGGAATAATCAACAAGCCTTTTGTGACGGCTGAAATCAGCCAAATTTTCACCCAACTCCAACCTTAGATAAGAAAAATTCCCACCCTTTAAATTATTTCTTGAGCCGCAGAAAATCTAAGAAAAGCTGGGTTCATTATCTCCAATCCGGCGGTAAGAATCTTAGAACATCCGGAAAAAGTGGCTTTTAAAGTCTTTTGACAAGTCAAATAAGGAGCAAAGGAAAAAACACTTGACAAAGCCTCTAATATGTGATATTTTACATATCAGAAAGAAGGCGGCGATGCGCCATCCTCGGCTAAATTATAAATCTCTCAAAGAACAGGTTTATGATTACCTCCGGCTTCAATTGCGCCGGGGCCGGCTAAAACCAGGTGAAGAAATCAAGATGGAGGAAACAGCCCAATCGCTGGGAATCAGCAAGACTCCCTTAAGAGATGCTCTTCTGCAATTAGCTATGGAAAACTTTGTGACGATCAAACCACGGCGGGGGGTAATAGTCAACCCGCTCACTCTCGAGGAAATTAAAAATGCCTATGAGGTCATCGGTGCCTTGGAAAGCTTGGCGATTCTGAGAGCTGGTCCAAGCCTCAGCGAAAAAGATTTAGAAACCATGTCAAGGCTTATTGAGGGAATGAAAAAAGCTCTCAGCCGAGACGACTTTGATACCTATTATGAGCGTAATCTTGAATTTCATAATGTTTATTTATCCCGTTGTCATAATCCCGAACTAAATCGCATCGTCAACACCCTCAAAAAAAGACTTTACGATTTTCCCCGTCAGCCAGCCTATATCCGGGAATGGGAGGAAGCCTCCATAGGGGAGCATGAACATCTACTCAGTTTCCTGCAACGAAAAGATTATGAAGGGGCCGCCCGGTTTATTAGGGACGTCCACTGGTCCTTCGAAGTCCAAAAAAATTATATCTTAAAATATTACCCTGTGGAAAACCCCGGACCAGGAGGCAAGCTTTGACTCAGGGCATTGTCTTCGACATCAAAAAATACGCCCTCCATGACGGGCCCGGAATTCGGACAACTGTTTTTTTCAAGGGTTGCCCGCTTCGTTGCCTCTGGTGCCATAATCCAGAGGGCCAAAAAATCGGTCCAGAGCTTATGCTTCGACCCAACCGTTGTCTTGACGGCTGTCAGCTCTGTTTAGAAAAATGTCCTCAAGGGGCAATCTCTAAACCCGGTGCCTGGCCGCTAATCGAGGCCCAACGCTGCGATTGTTGCGGGCTATGTGCTGAGGTTTGCCCTTCAGAAGCCTTGGAAATAGTTGGCAAGAAAATGACGGCGGCTGAAGTAATGGCTGAGGTTATGAAGGATTCTCCCTTTTATGAGGAATCGGGGGGAGGCGTGACCTTCTCTGGAGGGGAACCGCTTCTTCAACCCGAATTTTTAGTGGAGCTTCTCGAGCTCAGCCAAAAAAATCGACTCTCAACCACGGTTGATACTTCGGGCTATGCCCCTTTTAAGGTTTTCGAGCGGATTTGGGCTTTGGTCGACCTCTTTCTTTATGACCTGAAATTAATGGACCCGGAAAGACATCGCTTGGCCACAGGTTTAAGAAATGAAATAATATTAGAAAACCTGAGAAGGTTGGCTCACCTCACCGACAAAATCGTTATTCGCCTTCCCGTCATTCCCTCAATCAATGACGACGAAGCCAATTTAGTTCAGATGGCCTCTTTTATTGCCTCTCTTCCGCCGCTTAAGGGCATAGAGCTTTTGCCTTACCATTCTCTGGGCAAGGAAAAATACACCCGCTTAGGACGCACTTATCAATTAGCTGAGCTTAAAAAGCCTTCGCTTGAAGCCATGGAAAAAATTGCCCGTTTTTTTAACGAAACGCGATTGCCTATTTCCATAGGAGGTTAAGGATGAATCAAAGAATCGCCCGTCTTAGGGAAAAGAGTCTCAACACTAAACCCTACATCACTCCCGAAAGAGCCTTGCTTTTGACTGAATTCTATCAAGGGATTAATGACCCGACCCTTTCTCCTGCAGTGAAAAGAGCTCTGGCCTTTCGTCATCTTTTAGAGAAAAAGGCGCTTTGGCTCGACGAGGGCGAGCTTATTGTCGGCGAAAGAGGGCCAGCCCCCAAGGCTACTCCGACTTACCCCGAGGTCACCTGCCATTCTATCCAGGATTTGGAAATTCTTAACAGCCGTCCCAAAACCCCCTTTCTGGTGGACGAGGAGACAAAAACAATCTATAGAGAAAAAATCATTCCTTTTTGGAAAGGGAAAACTATCAGAGAAAAAATCTTTGCGGAAATGACGCCAGAATGGAAAGACGCCTATGAAGCCGGCATCTTCACCGAGTTCATGGAGCAGCGGGCTCCAGGTCATACAGTCTTGGACGATAAAATATACCGGAAAGGCTTCAAGGACCTGAAAAAGGACATCGAAGCTTCAAGACGGCGGCTGGATGATTTTAATGACCCGGAAGCCTTGAAAAAAAGGGAAGAGCTAAAGGCCATGGAAATTGTGGCCGACGCTCTCATCATGTATGCCCACCGCTATGCCCAAAAGGCCAGAGAATTAGCGGCAAAAGAAAAGGACCCCCAGAGGAAAGCCGAGTTGGAACGCCTGGCCGAAATTTGTTCCTGGGTGCCGGAAAATCCGCCCCGCGATTTTTGGGAAGCTCTGCAGTATTACTGGTTTGTTCATCTGGGAGTTATAACCGAACTCAACACTTGGGATTCCTTTAATCCTGGCCGCTTAGACCAGCATCTTTATCCTTTTTATAAAAAAGGGTTAGAAGAAGGCACTTTGACGGAAGAAAAGGCGAGAGAGCTGCTCCAGGCCTTCTGGATTAAATTTAATAATCAACCCGCTCCTCCCAAGGTGGGCGTCACCGCGGAGGAAAGCGCCACCTATACTGATTTTTGCCTGATTAATCTGGGCGGGGTTAAAAATGACGGCTCGGATGGAGTCAATGAACTTTCATTCCTAATCCTGGATGTGATTGAAGAAATGCGTCTTATCCAGCCCAGCTCGATGGTGCAAATCAGTAAAAAGACCCCGGACGAGTTTCTGTGGCGCACTCTAAAAATCCTTAAAACTGGTTTTGGCCAGCCGTCTATTTTTAACACCGACGCCATCATTCAAGAAATGCTGCGCCAGGGAAAATCTTTGGAAGACGCTCGGTCCGGGGGGGCGAGTGGTTGTGTGGAGGCTGGAATTTTTGGGAAGGAAGCTTATATCTTGACGGGCTATTTCAATTTGCCAAAGGTCCTGGAAATCACTCTGAACAATGGCTTTGACCCCAGAACCGGCAAAAAGATAGGCCTGGAAACTGGCGACCCCAGGAATTTTAAAACTTTCGACGAGCTCATGTTGGCTTTCGAGCGGCAGGTAAGACATTTTGTTGATATTAAAATTCGTGGCAACAACATCATCGAAAGGATTTATGCCGAATATCTGCCCGCGCCGTTCCTTTCCTTGCTGATTGATGACTGTATTGCCAAAGGCAAAGATTATCATGACGGAGGGGCCCGCTATAATACCTCTTACATCCAGGGGGTTGGGATGGGCACAATTACCGATTCCTTAAGCGCCCTTCGCTTCCATGTTTTTGATCAACGGTCGACTTCAATGGCTGAATTTCTGGAGCTTTTGGCCCGCAACTTCGAAGGTTCTGAAGCCTGGCGCCAAGTCCTGCTGAATAAGACACCTAAGTATGGAAATGATGATGATTATGCCGACAGCCTCCTCCGACAGGTTTTTGAAATTTATTACCAGGCAGTTAACGGCCGGCCTAATATGAAGGGCGGGACTTATCGAATAAACCTTTTGCCAACAACAGTTCATGTCTATTTTGGCAAGATGACCGGCGCTACTCCTGACGGCCGTTTAGCGTACCAACCCCTTTCTGAGGGAGTCTCCCCGGTTCAGGGAGCTGACCGCAAAGGCCCGACAGCCGTGATAAAGTCAGTGGCCAAGATCGACCATCTTCGCACCGGCGGAACTTTGCTTAACCAGAAATTTACCCCTCAACTTTTAGCCACAGAAGAGGGCCTCAGAAACCTGGCGCATCTTATCCGGACCTATTTCCGACTTGACGGCCACCATATTCAGCTTAACGTGGTTACCGCCGAAACTCTGCGGGAAGCGCAGCGCTACCCAGAAAAATACCGAGACCTAATCGTTCGCGTCGCTGGTTTTAGCGATTATTTTGTTGACCTGAGTAAAGAACTACAAGACGAAATTATCCGCCGCACTGAACACGAAGCTTTCTGATTGATTATTCTGTCATAGTCCCTCTAACAAGCAGAGAGGACAATAAAAGCTTAAATAATAGAAATAAATTGGCCTTTTTCTCGGCCTACCAGCTTAAAGTCTGATATTTTGTCCACAATATTTGATTCGGCTTGCCATGTTTCGGATAATCTGATATAAAACTGTTTTTATTTCGGTCAAGGGAGGTATTAAGATGTTTGAAAGCAAGGTTTATCGGCGACGCCGGGAAGCCTTAAAAAAGCAGTTAGGTTCAGGTCTGGCTCTTTTCTGGGGTAATAAAGAGGCCCCGATGAATTATCCGGCTAATACGTATCATTTCCGACAAGATAGTTCTTTCCTTTATTTCTTCGGCATAGATAGCCCAGACTTGGTCGGTCTGATTGATTGCGATGAAGATAGAGAAATTCTTTTTGGCCAGGAACTTACCTTAGAAGACATTATCTGGATGGGCCATCAGCCCAAATTAACTGAGAAGGCAAGACAAGCTGGGATTAGAGAAGTTCTACCTCTTAAGGAAATAGAGCCGCACATAGAAAAAGCTCTCGCTGCTGGCCGCCGGGTCCATTATCTGCCGCCCTATCGCTCGGACACAGTGATTGATTTAGCCCAACTCTTAAAAAAATCGCCTGAAGAAATCAAAACCGGGGCCTCCGAAGATTTAATCAAAGCCACAGTAGCTTTAAGAGCGGTGAAGGATGAATTAGAAGTAAAGGAGGTCGAAGCGGCTCTTAGTTTAACCCGCGAGATGTATCTTGCAGCTATGAAAATGGCTCGACCTGGAAGGCTGGAATGGGAGTTGGTGGCCGCCATGGAAGCTGTCGGGTTGAGCCAAGGATGTCATCAAGCTTTTCCCATAATTCTCACCATTAATGGCCAGATTCTGCATAATCATGAGCATGGCCATCGTTTAGAGAGGGGGAAACTGCTGGTTATGGATGCCGGCGTTGAATCCAAGGAGCATTATGCCTCAGATATTACCAGGACTTTGCCCGTTGGCTGGAAATTTACCCGGAAACAACGAGATATTTACGAAATAGTCCTGCAAGCCCAAGAAACAGCTATCGCGGCCATTAAACCCGGAGTTCCTTTCAAAGACGTTCACCTGCAGGCCTGCCGGGTTATAGCTTCTGGCTTAAAAGACGCGGGCCTGATGAAAGGCGAGGTGGAAGAAGCCATTGCCGCCGGCGCGCACGCCCTTTTCTTTCCTCATGGCTTGGGCCATATGCTCGGTTTAGATGTCCATGATATGGAAGGTTTAGGGGAAAAATATGTGGGTTATGATGAATCCTTCCAGCGCAGCGAGCAATTCGGCTTAGCTTACCTCCGCCTGGCGCGGAAGTTAGAGCCAGGCTTTGTGGTAACAGTGGAACCAGGCATTTATTTTATTCCCGCCCTCATGGCTAAATGGAAAAAAGAAAAGAAGCATACCGCCTTCATTAATTATGAGAAAGTAATGGATTATGTTAATTTTGGCGGTGTTCGGATTGAAGATGATGTTTTGGTTACTCCTCAGGGGCACCGGGTGCTGGGCCAAAGAATTCCAAAATCAATAGAAGAGATAGAGTCATTTCGCTCCCTCTAAAAAAGTTCTTTCTCGTGGAATCAAAACCTCAAATTGAGGGGCTTGGTAGCTGATTTTATAAGATAAAAATTAAAAGGGCTTAATTTTCAGTTTACTTCTTTCTGCTTGGACAAAAAATTCGCTTCCCCAGAGGCGAAAAGAAGCCGGCCCGTCGGATTCCCGCCCACACGTTATAATTCTTGGGCCTAATATGAGCAGGTCATTGACCTCCACAGGTCGCCGATTTACTCTGGCCAAAGAAAAATAATTTCCCTCCGGATTTAGAACAAAAAGAGCGGGGCCTTCATCGAATGACCTACTAATCGGTTCGAAAATAATAACCACGCGGCCATCTAAGAGAGGGACTAACGTTTTTATCCGTTTAGCGCCGGGAAGCCAAAGAGTGGTCCTCAGTCCTCGATTAAAATTAATAAATATTAGGCCCCATTCGGTGTTATTATTCTTACTCACCACGATTATAATCCTGTCCTTCGATACAGTATAAATAGATTGAGGCATCTCATCGACTAAGCACATCCGAATAATGACCCCTTTTTCCCAATCTAAGCCAATAATCTCCGTCCCCGCGGATAAATAGGCTCTTCTTCCTGGGGCCGAGGCCAAGGAGTTAATCGGCCCTACCTCCAGGTTTAAGCTCTCCAGTTTCTTTTCCTCGAAGTTCCAAAGACGAATTAGACCATTTTTTTCCACGGCCAAAAGACAGTTGGGCGGGATAGCCGCAAGACCAGAAATAGCTGAACCTGCATGGTGATAATTAATTTTTTCTTCTTTCTCTAAAGAAACACTTATTAGACCACCCAATTTATCCGCTAAGTAGAAGGTTTGATTGAGGATGGCAAAAGCCACGGGTTTCTCAGGCGATGCCACCCGGAAAAGACGATGGTCCAGAAGAGTCAGGACAAAAATTGTGCCGTCTTCAGCCGCACCCCCAACTTGTTCTTGAGCATAGAATTGAAGCCGCTCTGGTTTTAAGTTGGTCAAGGGAAGGATATAAAGCAAATTAGGTTCAGCGGCGAGAGCTTCATTTAACTGAATTTTTAATATTTGTTCTTCTGGCTGAAGCGAGGAGCGTTGGGACTCTGGCCACGTAGAGATTTCCGCTCGGAATGAAGCCTGTTGAAAATCTATTTTTTCTTCCGGGGTAAGAGGTATGTTATGTTCATATTTAAAAGAGCCAAGTTGAATGAACTCCTCCCAACGAGGAATCACTCTCGGAGCAAAGAGTTCAGCTATTTCCTCCTGACTCAGCCGGGCGTTAAGGGAATTGTCCAAGTCATAAAGGATAGTTTTTCCCTCTTGATAGAAATATGTATCCTCCAGAGCCGGCTCTTCGAGGAAAGAAAGGTGAAGGCGGACGCTTTCCAGGGCCACCTCTCTTTCCTCGAGGTTAAGACGGCGGGTGGAGAAATTAGCCCTAAGGTTGACGACCACGTCGAGTTCGCCTCTTTCATAAAAAAGGTCGACAACTCGCTGGAAATAATGACGGTCACGGCAACCATCGAGTAAAATAAATTTTTTATCTTTATGAGTCTCTAAAAACGTCGGCCAAAAGGCCTCAGAGTCAGACGCAGTCTCGTCAGCCAATTCAGACTGATAATAGGCCGGGTCAATGTACTTTTTGAGCCAGCTTAGGCCCAAAAGACGGTTAAAGATTTTTCGACCGTTTTTAGAATCCCTCATTAGATAAAGAATTTCCGCTGGCTTAACGCCAGCCAGACCCTTAGCCAGAACCTGACAGAAATAGGTTTTTCCCGTCCCTGAATCCCCCGTTACCGCCATCACTGTCCTTTTCTTTTGGCTCAAGAAATGATTTAAAGTTGCCGAAAGCTCGTTGAGTCCAGTAGCGGCCGGCTTTAAACTTAAAAGGTTGACTGCTCCCACATGATAAAGATAAAGAGTGTGGATAAATTCAGGCATCTGAATTTTTTTCAAAGCACTCGTAGCTTCCTCGAAGACTTCTTTGTTTTTTTCTTTGAGCAGTTTTAGAAGGGCTATCAACAGGTCAGCGCTTATGCCACCAGTATTTTCCTTTTGGGCTCGACCAATCTCACCCAAGGACCAGGCCAAATAAGTCTTTAATTTAGCTGAGGGGTGTTCAGCATAACGGGAAAGGAGGGGGATTGCTTTGACCGCAGCCAAACCGATCTTCCCCAAGGCCCAGATCGCTTCTTCCTTTTGCTCCTGCAGCGGGCAAATTCTGGCTTCTTTTAAATCAGACTCAGGCCAAAAATCGGGTTGGTCTAAAATTAGCGTCAGCAGCGGCACAGCTCGCGCTTCTTTTAAACAGCCAAGAGTGTAAATAACGTTTTCCCTGATTTTAGTGTTAATAATCGGCAATTTTTCTAAGGCATAAAGCAAATAGTCAGCAGAACGTTGATCCCGAAATAGGCTAAGGCTAACCGCGGCGGCGTGCTGGAGCCCGCTGGATAACTCGACCTCCGGAAGAATTAAAAGATAAAGAGAAAGAAAGAAAAGAGAGGGGGAGAGGTTGGCCACAATTCCCATAGGCGGCTGCCATTTCTCAATAATTGTCTGATAAATCGCTTCCTTGTCAGCCGAGGTCTTAAGCTTTCGAAAAAGATTTTCTACAACTAAGGAAATTCTTTGCTCTTCAGCCACCAATTGTGCAATCGGAGCAATTAGGCCTTCCAGGGGACCTTCGATAGTCTGGCGCAGCTTATAAAAAAGCTCTTTTTCCTCCAAGGAAAAGCGCGTCACTCTTTCTTCCTCCCAGGCCTGTTTCCTTTGCCCGAAATACGACCTGACCTGGCGAGCTTGAACGTCCCAATCAGGCCCAGGAAGAGTACTATTCAGTTCAAAGCAACGGGATAAGATGATATTGGCGATAAGTCGTATAAAACTTATAAAAATCCTCGCGTCCTCCCTAAACTTTTGCTGGCTCCAAACCGAACTTAGAACGGAAGGTCTCAGCTCTTCTGGCAGTGCCGCGGCCCGAGTCAGCCAGTGCTCTAAGGGAAATGAAGGCTCCGGCCAAAACGAGTTAATTTTTTGCGCCAGAGAGGAAAAATCAGGGTTATTAAGGCAACGATATGTTATTTGAATAAAATTTTTCCGGATGAGCGGTGCTTCTTTTTTCAGACGATAAAGCAATTCATGGTTTATTCTCTCTTCCCAGGTACGAGGGTTTTTTTGCCAATTTCCCTTCTGGCTTAAGAAAAAAACAGCATTCTCGGGCAGCTCGTTTAAGAGTGAATCTACTATTGGCGAGAAGGCCTCTTCGTTATCAAAAAATGGTCCCCCCCTAGTAAGCGACATCTTGATTGCCGGCGTTACTTAGCTTGCAAAAGCCCTTTTAGGTCTTCCTCCAGGGCCACGAGGTCAATCTTAAATAGATAGCCTTCGGCGTAGGGAGAGCGACGCAATAAGGAGAAATCGTGGAGTAAGGCAGTATTTACCTCAATAACTCGGCCGGAAGCCGGCGACCAGATGCGGTGTTGGAAGCGGTTAGCATCAGTAATCTTAGCACATACTTCGCCTTGCGACAGAGCATCGCCAATTTTGGGCAATTCGAGGTGCGTAATGATCCCGACGCTTCTCAAAAAATCATGCGTTACTCCAACCAGGCCATAATTACTTGTCTCTAATTTGAGCCAAGTATGGCCGATGAGGTAATAATAGCCAGCCGGAATTTTAGCCTCGACAGCTGTGGCTTCTAAGCCGGGCTCGGTTTCTGCTTGTTTTAGAGCCCGGCCCACCAGGGCTCTCAATTCGGCGGGCGTAAAGGGCTTCGGGATGTAATCAAAGGCCCCTAATTTGATTGACTCAACTGCGGTCTTAATCGTGGGATATCCGGTAATCATCACGACTTTAACTTCCGGATGAGCGGCTTTAATTTCGCGTAACAGGTCAAGGCCGCTTATTCCGGGCATCATTAAATCGGTGATAACTAAGTCATACCGCCTCTCTCTATCTTTGGCCAGGGCTTCCTCTCCACTCAACGCCATATCCACTTCCTGGTCCTCACTTAATATTGCTTGGCGGATACTTTTGCAGACAGTAATTTCGTCGTCCACCACCAAAATTTTCCTTTTTTCTTTCTCAGCCATTGATGGTTCCTCCTGTTATCTGATTATTTTTAGTTTCCAAGGGTAAAATTAGAGTAAAAACCGTTCCTCGCCCCACTTCGCTTCTGACCTCAATCAGACCTTGATGCTGCTGAATAATGCCATAACAGATGGCTAAGCCAAGGCCAGTGCCGCTGGCTTTAGTAGTGAAAAAGGGGTCAAAAATCTTGTGAAGATTCTCGGCGGGAATCCCCACTCCGTTATCCATAAAACTCACTTCTATTGCCTGCTTATTTGCGGCTAACCTCGTCCCAATAGTTAATTGACCTCCCTTCGGCATGGCCTCACAGGCGTTGACCATCAGATTCCAAAAAACCTGCTGAATCTTGGAACGGTCAAGCCGAATTAGCGGCAAGTTCGGCTCAAAATTCTTAATAATTTTGATGTTTTGAAACGAAGCTTTATTTTCGAGGAGAGTTACCGTTCTTTCGAGTAAATCGTTAATATCGGTAAAATCTTTTTGGGGCGGGCTCTGCCGGGCAAACTCGAGCAAACCCCGGACAATTTGGCTACAGCGGGCTGTTTCTTCAGCAATGAGGCTAAGATTTTCGTAAAATTCGTCTTTCTTTTCAGTCTTGGCCAGTTTTTCCAGAAGAAGATGAGCGTTAATTAAAATGGAAGTCAAAGGATTATTAATTTCATGAGCGATGCCGGCAGCCATTTTGCCCAAGGAAGCCAGTTTCTCGGACTGGATAAGATAATCCTGCATCTCCCTTAATTCCCTCGTTCTTTCCTCGACTTTTTTCTCTAAGGTTTTACTCCACTGGATTAAATTCTCATTGGCGGCTTTCAGGTTTTCCGTCATGCGGTTGAAAGATTCAGCTAATTGGCCAATTTCATCTCGCCAGTCGATCGCCACTTTGTGATTAAGCTCGCCCTGCGCAATCTTCTGGGTTGCCTGAACCATCCCTTGCAGGGGATTAATAATAGTTGAGGTAATACTCGAAAGGATGACAAGTAGGATTGCAGCGCAGAGGCCGGCCAAGCCCGTAAAGGTCAACATCACGCGGTTCCTCAAGTCGATATATGGTTTCTCCAACATGCCGACGTAAAGCATTCCGATAATTGCTCCTGTAACGTCCCGAATCGGTTCATAAGCAGCGATGTACCAATGGCTAACGACAAAAGCCCGGCCAATCCATGGCTCGCCCCGATTGAGGACTGTTTCCGCCACTTCCTGAGAAGCCCTCGTGCCAATAGCTCTCTCGCCGAATTCGTCGGTGACATTGGTTGAGATCCGGAGGTCATGCTGGAAAATGGTCACCGTACCAATTTCCTTTCCCTTGTATCTCTCGCCTTTAAAGACAATATCTTTAACTCGGTCGACAATGCCGTAATTGCGATTGAGAAGAAGGCCGCCATATAAAACTCCGGCTACCTTTCCTTGGCTATCCCATACCGGCGCAGCCGCTAAAAGCATCAAGCCATTCTCTTCATGGTCTTCTGCTTTGGGAGTAGCCCGCGGGGTCGGAATAAATTTAATATAGGCCTGGGATGCCAGGTCTTTTCCTTCCCGTAAAAGTGCTTCTCGCGACACTATCCCCGTGCCACTCGCTATCTCTCCTTTGAGAGCTTTAGAAATGATGGGGTCAGAAGAAAAATCATCGCCATAAGTTTCAGGATTTCTTGTTCTTAACAGGACTATTCCTTGACCATCGACGACGTTTAGTAGGTCCAGTTTAAACTCTTGCCTGATACGGCCCAGTTGCCGGAGAAGAAGTTGGCGGTCCTGACTGAGAAGAGCTCGCTGGATAGAGTCACGAATAGCGTTGAGCTGCACGATGTCGCGGATATCATTTATTTTTTCTTGATAAACGGTCCGGGCAGAATCAAGGTCATGACGAACCTTAGCCTGGGCCAAAGAAAAGATAGTTCGGTGTTCTAAGCGAGTCCCAAAAAAAAGCGTAACTAAACCACCGAAGCCAATAACCACGAGGAAACTTAAAATGAACTTAGTTCTGAGGGGTAGGTTAAGAAATAGCTTAAAACAATTTTTATTTCTGAAAAAGCTAAGTCGGGGCATGGTAAGCTTACATTTTATCCGAGCTATCCTTATTATGGCAAACAGGAATTAAAAATATTATCCTCTTCTTTCTTGGGCGGGTCAAAAAAAGATACCTCTGAGTCGGCTTTTGCCCGCTCATTCTATTTATACCTCCCTTCGCCCTGCCAGCTGTGGGACTCCCCTCATAGGCCAAGCTTCAGAGGCCTTTTCCTCCCTTTAGCCTCTTTTTAACCGGGGACAAACGGAGAGGCCAAAGGGGGGCAAGGGACTTCCTCGCTATGTCTATGAACCGAGAGGCGAGTTCAGGACACGCCGAGAAGGGCGGAGAGGGAACGGAGTTAAAAACCTGAGTGGGAGCAAGGCCATCCCGAACGTCTCCGGGCCTAACCCACACAAGAGGGAGGAGAATCACTGAAGATAATCAAAAATATAACTGTATTTTTAAACTTCTAAACTTGCTTAGGCCTCATAAACCAGTTAATATTAAGAACAGCTTTTAAAAAGAGGCTGAAGATGAAAATCGCCTTAATCCAGCAAAAAGCTACCCTCTCCAAAGAGGCTAATATCAGCCGCGGCTTAGCGGCTCTGCAAGAGGCAGCCCAAAAGGGGGCGGAGCTCGTTGTTTTTCCTGAACTAAGTTTCCTGCCCTTTTTTCCCCAGAAGCCCGATGACCCAGCCGCTATTTCCTTAGCGGAACCAATTCCCGGGCCGACCTCGGACTTGATAGCCGCTAAAGCTAAGGAATTCGGCGTGGTCGTTATCTTTAACCTCTATGAGCGGTTCGGCAACCAAACCTATGATTCTTCGCCCCTCATCGATGCCGATGGCTCAATTAGGGGCGTCGTCCGTATGATGCATATCGTAGAAGAGCCTGGCTTTCATGAAAAAGGTTATTACCACCCCGGCAACAACTTTCAATTAGTCTTTGCCACCAAGGTTGGGCGGGTCGGCATTGCCATCTGTTATGACCGTCATTTCCCGGAATATATGCGGTCCTTGGCTCTTCAGGGAGCGGCTATTGTGGTTGTGCCGCAAGCGGGCGCAGTCGACGAATGGCCTGCTAATATTTTTGAGGCGGAACTTCAGGTGGCGGCTTTCCAAAACGGCTACTTTGCTGCTCTGACCAATAGGGTCGGCCAAGAAGAGGTGGTCAATTTTGCTGGCGAATCTTTTGTCGTCGACCCCTTTGGCCAAGTCATTGCCCGGGCTCCAGCCCACGAAGAAGCCATCCTGATAACTGATTGCGACTTAAGGTTAATTTCCGAATCTCCGGCTAAGCGCCATTTCCTTCCTGACCGTCGGCCAGAAATTTACCGGAACGAAAGATTTCTTATTTCCGATGAACAATGAGCATAAATCTTGGCAATCACCAGTAGAGGTCAAAAAATGAAGATTCCCTTCTTGGACCTTAAGGCTCAGTTTGATTCCATTAAACCCGAAATCGAAGCTAAAATTCAATCAATCTTAATGACCCAAAAGTTCGCCCTTGGTCCAGAAGTGGAAAGCCTGGAAAAAGAAATTGCCGCTTTTTCTGGTTCCAAGTACGCTATCGGGGTTTCTTCTGGAACGGACGGCCTTCTTGTATCTTTGATGGCCTTGGGCCTTGAGCCGGGAGAAGAAGTTATCACCACCCCCTTCACTTTTTTCGCCACTGCCGGCGTGATTGCTCGGCTTCAAGCCATTCCCGTGTTCTGCGATATCGACCCCGTCACATTTAACTTGTCTACCGAGAAATTAGCGGCGCTTTTAAACAAAACAAAAAAGAGAAGGCGGACTTCCAAAATAAAAGCCATCATTCCTGTTCATCTCTTTGGGCAATGTGCTGATATGGACCCTATTTTAAATTTAGGCCGCTCCTTTAGGATTTCTATCGTGGAGGATGCGGCTCAAGCTATTGGCGCCGAATATCCCTCCCGCTTTGGAGTCAAAAAAGCGGGGACGATGGGCCTCTTAGGAATACTATCCTTTTATCCCACCAAGAATCTCGGTGGCTATGGTGACGGCGGAATGGTTCTGACTAATCAATTCAAGCTCGCCGAGCAGGTCAAAAGATTGCGCGTCCATGGTGAAAAAAAACGCTATTTCTATGAGGTTATCGGCGGCAATTTTCGCCTGGATGCTCTGCAGGCTGGCGTACTCAGGGTAAAACTCCGCTATCTTGAAGCCTGGCAGGCCAAGAGAAGGGAAAGGGCGGCAATTTATGAAAGGCTTTTTAAAGAAAGCGGTCTCATAGACAGAGGTCTGGTGACTCTTCCTGTCGCTAAATACAAAGAAACCGGAATTAAGAATTACCACACTTACCATCAATACGTCATTAGGGTTAAGAAACGAAACCAGCTTCAAGCCTATTTGGCTGAGCAGGCAGTGGACACGGCTATATTCTACCCCCGGCCACTTCATCTCCAGAAATGTTTTGCCTATTTGGGCTATAAAATAGGCGCCTTCCCCGAAGCCGAAAGGGCGGCCAAAGAAGTCTTAGCCTTGCCCATTTATCCTGAACTTTCCGACAGCCAAATAGCCTATATCGTTGAAAAAATGGCTGATTTTTATCGACATTAATTTCCCTGAACGGCGAGAAAAGGCATCCTTTTTAATTCACCCGGCCAGAAAGAAATCAGGGTTAGGGCTTAAGTGATGTGGACAACCTGGTTGCGGTGAGAAGTAAAATCCTCAGCTTCTTAAGATGCCCGTATCCTCAGAGAAAAACTAAGATGGCTCTCTTCCATTTTATATGGGCTGGTTTGGGCGCTAAGTTCGGGAGGGCAGAAGTGACCATGGAAGGTTTAGCCTTCCCGAATCGGCCTTCGAGGGAACCTCTGGCGCCGAGGATGTCTGAGCCTGAACCGGACAAACGGACAGGCCAGAGGGGGGGCAAGGGACTTCCGGGCTATATCTATGAACCGGGGAGCGAGTTCCGCCGGCACCGAGAAGGCCGAAGAGGGAACGGCGTTAAAAACCTGATTGGGAACGAAGCCATCCCGAACTTCTCCGAGCCTAACCCATACAAGATGGAAGAGAATCACTAAGATTAATTTGAAATTAATTGATTATTTACAGGTACTGCAAGAACGAGAAGAGCAAGAAGCGCAGCTGCTGGACGAGCTCACCAGTCGGCTACTACCACCGCCAATCCCAAAAGAAGAAAAAATCTTGGTTACTTCGAAGCTACCGCAAGCCGGGCAGCTAACTTCTTTTTCCCCACCTATCTTGGTCAAACACTCGAATTTGTTCCCGCACTGCCGGCAGATAAATTCATAAAGGGGCATGCTTCCACCTCAACTCCAGGTCAGGCTTTTCTTGTCCCGCTCAAAGCTATGGCTTCTATCTCCAGACGTGCGTCCCGAGGCAGGCGGCCGACCTGAATCGTCGAGCGCGCCGGATAGGGAGGCTCAAAGTAATTAGCATAAACCTCGTTCATTTGGCTGAAATCATTCATGTCTTGGAGAAACACCGTGGTTTTAACCACCTGGCTGAGGGAGCTACCCGCGGCCTCCAGCACTGCCTTCAAATTCTCCAGGACCTGCTTGGTTTGTTCTTTAATCGACCCCGTGACCATCTCGCCTGTGGCCGGGTTAATTGGTATTTGCCCGGACACGAAGAGGAAATTCTGAGTCAAAATGCCTTGAGAATAGGGCCCGATCGCCTGCGGAGCCTTGTCAGTCTTAATTTGCTGTTTCATGAGTCCCTCCTTGGGAATAACTCCCAGAGGCCTTTTTTTCCAGGCAAATAAAAAGGCCCCCAAAGAAACTAACCATTGCCGGCGGTTCATCAACCTTTGGCCTCGCTTTATTCTTAAAGCTTTATTAAATAAAAACTATTCTTTTTTATTATAGCGATTTTTCTTAGCTTTAGCCAAGGGTCAAGAATTATCTGCATATTCGGGCAATTAACAAAAAATTCCAGATTAATCTTTAGAGCCTGGTGATAATTGTAGGTCGGTGCCAAGACAAATGATAAGGTGGTTAGTCTGAAAGGCGGTATGTCCAAACCTGGCAAATAATTAGGATCTTCTGGTCTTCTCATCTGGTATAGGTTAAACAAGGACATGCGCGGAATAGCCCGCTTTGGCTCAGGCTTTGGGCGGCGTTTCCTTTTCCCCTTTTATGGCAGTTGCTTAGGCTAACTCTGCCAACAGGGCCACGAGGAATTCCCAGAAGCGCTCAACTGACGGCAGGTTTATTTTTTCCTCAGGAGAGTGAGGGCTATGAATAGTCGGCCCGAAGGAGATCATGTCCATTCCGGGAAATTTTTCTCCGATGATACCACACTCCAGCCCGGCGTGAACAGCTTTAAATAAAGGTTCGCGGTTAAAAACGCGCTGGTAGACTCCTTTGGCTAAATGGAGCAAGGGAGAGGCCAGGTTAGGTTCCCAACCAGGATAACCCTCGGGTTGTCGGCACTCGGCTCCTGCCAGGTCAGCTACAGCTCTAATCATGGAACGGGTGGCCGCCAGGGCCGAGGCAACGGAACTCCGGCTGCTGCAAATAATTTGGGCCCGGTCTCTTTCAGTCCGCACGAGAGCCAAGTTAGTGGAAGTTTCGACCAGGTCAGGAATTTCTCGATGCATACTTAAGACACCATGGGGTAAACCCAAGAGGAGATTAATCAGGCCGCGAGCTGATTTCGGCATCAACGGCTCTTCTTTGACCTCGGAGACCTGTTGAAGGCTGATTTTGGCCTCCGGTTCGGTAGCTCTAAATTCCTTTTTTATAAGCCCAAATTCCTTTTCGAAGAAGGAATTTAAGTCAGAAAAGTGGGCCGCGTCGCAGACCAAGTTGGCCTTAGCCTCGCGGGCAATGGCGTTCCGCTTATTTCCGCCGTCAATTTGAATGATCATAAAAGGCAGACGGTCCCGCGCTGAATCTAAAAGGCGAGCTAAAATCTTAATAGCATTAGCCCGGCCCAAATGAATATCCAGGCCTGAATGCCCCCCTCGCAGGCCAAAAACCTTTACTTCCACTAACAAGCCAGGTTGACCCTCGGTGCGTTGCACGGGGTAAAAAACTTCGGAGTCAGCTCCGCCCGAGCACCCAATGGTAAAGGTTCCTTCTTCTTCGCTGTCCAAGTTTAAAAGCTGCCGGCCCTGAACAAAATCAGAACGGAGATGATTGGCTCCCGTTAATCCAGTTTCCTCATCAACGGTGAACAAAAATTCCAGCGGGCCATGAACTAAATTGTCGCTTTCCATTAGGGCCAGAGCTGCCGCCACGCCGATGCCATTATCCGCTCCCAAGGTGGTGCCCATGGCTTTCAGCCACTCACCCTCCACCTGGGTTTTAATTGGGTCCTTAGAAAAATCATGGATAATGTCAGAATTTTTTTCGCAAACCATGTCCAAATGGGCTTGGAGGATAGTTATAGCCGCGGCTTCTTTCCCCGCCGAAGCCGGTTTCTGGACGACTACGTTACCCACTTCGTCGCGGCGGGCCTTTAAGCTTAGCTCTTGTGCCTGGCGAATAATATAATCACCAATAGCCTTTTCCTGGCCAGAACAGCGAGGAATCTTGAGGATTTCTTTAAAATGCTTCCAGAGCTGCTTAGGTTCTAAATTGTCGAGGCTTTCTTTCATTCCAATTTTCTCCTGTTGATTTTTCTTTAAAACCATCTTGCCACAAAACTGATTTCTGGAGCAAGTCTTTTCTTTTCCGCCTCGCAGCAATTTTTTGGGCGGCCGGCAATTTCTCTCTAACTGGGCGCCGCTAATTTTAATAATTTGGCCATAATTCATTTTGGTTTGGCCTTGGGTTTGGATTAAAGATCGCCCGCAGGTCCTTGGAAAGCGACGCTGGCGTCAAAAGGAGCTCTGGGGCTTCTCTGGGGCAAGCGGGAACAAAGAGGCTGGTCCCGGCGGCATGACGATTAAAGCCAAACCTTCAGGCGCAATCTATTTTTTTAAGAGTTGGCTCATCGCAGGATTTTTTCTGGTTTGAATGCTCCGGAATTTTCGACTAAAATGGGGATTTCGATGTTAGAAAAATTAATTGATGATTTTCAGAAGCTTTTTAAAACCAAGCCTTTGATTGCGGCTTCAGCTCCTGGCCGTATCAACATTATCGGTGAACATACCGATTATAATGACGGATACGTTCTGCCAGCCGCAGTTCATCTTCGGACCTATTGTCTGCTTTCACCGCGGCCTGACGGCCAAGTAAATGTTTATAGCCGGAACTTTCAGCAATTAGCCACTTTCAGCCTGAAAGGCCTGCAACCCTCGGCAGAAAAGTCGTGGTGGACCTACGTCCAAGGCATATTCTGGGTTCTTTTAGACCAACAGGTTAGCCTTAGCGGGGCCGATATTTTAATCCACGGTGACGTTCCGTTGGAAGCAGGTCTGAGTTCTTCGGCCTCGCTGGAGGTAGGCCTTCTTTACGGGCTATTAAAGCTGGGGAAAAAAGATTGGCCGCCGGAAAAAATTGCCCGATTAGGTCAACGGGCAGAAAACGAGTTCGTAGGTGTCCGCTGCGGGCTGATGGACCAGTTTGTGGCTGCTCTGGCCAAAAAAGGCTCAGCCTTGTTTCTCGATTGCGAGACCGGCGAGTATGAATATATCCCTCTTCGGTTGGAAAAGGCGGGGCTTGTTTTTTTAATCTATGACACCAAAGTACCGCGCCAGTTGGCTGGCTCCAAGTATAACGAACGACGAGCCGAAGCTCAAAAAGCCCGAGAAATAATGAAGGAACACGGGTTGCCTTCTACCAAGGGGGTAACCGGGGAAAAATTAAATAAGCTTCAGGGTTTGATGGACCAGGTTCTTTTTCGCCGGGCCCGCCATGTCCTGGGTGAAAACAATCGAGTTATTGAGGCCAAAGAAGCTTTAAGAAAAGATGATTTTATTCGCTTGGGAGAACTCCTTTTTGCTTCCCATTACAGCCTTAGGGATGACTACGAGGTCTCCTGCCCCGAATTAGACCTGTTTGTCGAGGCGGCTAAGAATTATCCCGGTTGCCTTGGAGCCAGGTTGGTTGGCGCCGGGTTTGGCGGTTCAGCTATCGCTTTGGTTAAGAAAGAAGCGGTTGAAGGTCTTGCGCTTACTGCGGCTCAACAAGCAAGAAAAAGAAATTACCCACAGCCTCAAACCTTGGTGGTCTCAGTCGGCTCTGGGGCCTCGGCTTTCTGGCTCTGAATAGCATTAAGTAGAGTTCTGGACGCCTGATAAAATCTTGAAGATAAGATTTGGTTGATAAAGAAGGCTGATATAAGTTGGTGGTCCGTTTTAAGCCGGGGTACACAGAGAAATAAAGCGCTGGTCGCAGCTCCAGCCACGTTCGGATTCTCCTCTCCACCCCGGTTTCAGCTTTTTTCATCCCCGCAAGAACTGAATATTTTAAAGAACAGAAGCGAACAAAAAGTTCTTTTCTGCTTTTGGCTTCTGCCTCTATCTGCTTTAAGACGACATCTCCTTAGCGTCCTAAGGATGGCTAAAAGAAGGTTCTGAAACGCCAAAGATTCGAGGCTCGCCTTGGCCATTCCGAACTCACCTTTTAAATTAAGAAAGGATAAATAGAAATAAAAATAGTGTCATCTATAAAAAACTGGTCAAAATGTTTATAATAATTCAGGTTATAATAACTTCAGGGCTGCCAATGGCTCGGAAAGAAAGGTCATCTCGGCGGGGTCGCTTAAATCTAATCCCTTGGCTCCTCGGTTTCCTCTTGTGTTTTAGTCCAAGTATTGGCGCCGTGTCCTTAGAAAAGAATAAGCTAACCATCTTGGCCTCGGTTTTTTCTCTTTTTGAGTTTTGCCAGGCTGTGGTGGGGGAGCATGGTCAAGTGGAGTTGCTACTACCGGCCGGCGTCAGCCCGCATGACTGGCAGCCTCGGTTTTCTGAGCTGGTTAAACTCCAGAAAGCCGATGTTTTGGCCTATATTGGCGAATCCCTCGAGCCTTGGGTGAAAGAACTCGTGTCTTCCTTAAAAACCAATAATTTAAACCTGCTTTCTTTCGAAGACCTCTGCTTTCTTCAAGAAACAGAGAAACCCACAGAGCTTGACCCCCATATCTGGCTCGATTTTAGACTGGATGGTCAAATCATAGAGCGCTTAGTCCAGTTTTTTTCTAAGTTGGAGCCGAATTTAAGCGCCGAATTTGCGGCTAACGCTGCCTCCTATGTGGCCAAACTCCAAGAGCTCGATTCCCTCTTCCAAACCGGCCTCGGAAAATGCCCGCAGAGAACGCTGATTATTGACGGCCACGGCGCTTTTAGCTATTTAGCGAAAAGATACGGTTTGAAACAAATCAGCCTCCAAGGACTTAACCCCGAGGCCGAGCTCAGGCCAGCTCAGTTAAGGAAGGTCCTGGAGTTGATAAAACAGGAAAAAATCAAGGCCATTTTTTTTGAAGCTGGCTCTAACCCCCGTTTAGCTCGCCGGCTTTCCGGAGAGCTTCAACTGAAAGTTTTACCTCTCCATCCAGGTCATAACCTTTCCCTGGCTGATAGACAACTCCGCAAAGGTTTTCTCGACTTGATGAAAGAAAACCTGAAAAATATTCGAGAGGGGTTGGGTTGTGAGTAGACCTCAGGAGCTGATTATCCTCCGCGAGGTTTATTTTGCCTACAACCAGAGACCAGTCCTTTTTAATATTAACCTGACTGTCTGGGAAGGTGATTTTTTGGCCCTTCTTGGCCCTAATGGCGCGGGCAAAACCACCCTGATAAAAATTATGCTGGGATTGCTCCGTCCAGATAGGGGGGAGGTGGTGGTCTTTGGTTCGGCCATCGAATCCTTTCAAGATTGGCATCTCTTAGGCTATGTGCCCCAGACGGCCACCCATTTTGACCCGCTTTTTCCAGCCACTGTCTATGAGGTGGTGGCGATGGCGCTTCTTTCGCGGCAAAATCCTTGGAAACGTCGTCCGAAAGTGGAAAGAGAGGCAGTTTTGGCTGCCCTCCAACTTGTGGGCTTAGAAGAAAAAGTTAAGGTGCCAATTGGCGAGCTTTCGAGCGGTGAGCAACAGCGAGCCTTTATCGCCAGGGCCCTGGTCCATGAACCTAAAATCCTCCTCCTCGACGAACCTACCGCAGGTATTGATGCTGAAACTCAGCACCAATTTTATGATATGCTCTATAACTTTAATAGCCAAAAGGGAATAACTATCATCCTGGTAACCCATGATATTGGCATTGTTAACCGTCACATCAATCGCGTGGCCTGCTTGGAAGGGAAGTTAATTTATCATGGCCGTCATGAAGAATTCTGCCGCTCCTCTCTCTTTAAGGAACTGGTGGGTCGAGGCGACCATGTTATCTCGCACCAGCACTAAAAATGGAGCCCAACCGTGTCGATTCTCTGGGAGTATGGTTTTGTCCAAAGAGCGTTGTTAGCCGGCCTGGCCATCGGCATTGGTAGCGCTTTCCTGGGTGTTTTTCTGCTTTTGCGGCGCGAGGCAATGATTGGCCATGGCTTAGGCCACATCATTTTTAGCGGTATTGCCCTGGCCCTTTTTCTCAACTTCGCGCCTCTTCCCATAGCCCTGGCCGTGGCGGTTCTGGCGGCCTTGGCCATTCTCAAGCTGAAGACAAGAGCTGGTCTTCATAGCGATACAGCTATTGCCATCTTTAGCAGCGTCGGTATGTCCATGGGTATTCTTCTCGTCACCCTGGTTAATCGCTTCGGTGTCGACCTGCTGAGTTATCTTTTTGGCGACATATTGGCGGTTAATAAAACTGAAACAGCCTTAAGCTTAGTTCTGGCTTTCATAGTGATTATTTTTATTGCCTATTTTTATCATCAGCTGCTTTTTCTAACCTTTGCTCCCGATTCCGCCCGAGCCTTTGGCCTCAAAACCGAAAGGCTTGAGGCTACGCTCACCGTGTTAACCGCAGTTACTCTTGTCTTGGGGATGAAAATTGTTGGCCTCCTCCTCATGACCTCTATCTTAGTTATCCCCGCAGCCACAGGGCTGCAATTGGCTAAGAGTTTTTTTGCCAGTTGTCTTTTGGCTGCCGGAGCAGCGGCTTTTTCCGTGATTATCGGTCTCTGGCTCTCTTTGACTGCCGATTTGCCCGCGGCGGCGACGATTGTTCTTATTTCTTTTGTCTTGTTCTTAGCCTCTTTTCTGAGGCGGCGGCGACGTCTCTTTTAGGCTAATCAACCTTCGCCAAGAGCTTTTCCGCCGTGGCTTCAAAGGTTTTATAGGCTTCCTGGCCGTAAAGACAAAAAACCACTATCTTGGGATAATCATGATTCTTTAAAAAATCAAGGGTCACAGAGAGCATGATTTCACTGCAGCGAGGCAAGGGAAAGCCGAAAATACCGGTGCTAATCGCTGGAAAAGCGATGGAATCGAGGCGGCGGTCGCGGGCTATTTCTAAGCTGGAACGAGTAGCGGAGGCCAATTTACGCTCCTCGTCTCCCTCGCCATAAACGGGGCCGACCGCATGGATTACGTATTTCGCTGGCAGTTTGCCGCCGCCGGTTATGACTGCCTGACCGACTTCAATCGGCGCTAAGCGGTCGCATTCCTCTTGAATCGAAGGCCCGCCAAAGCTTCTAATAGCCCCAGCCACTCCACCCCCAAGCTTCAAATTTTTGTTAGCCGCATTCACCACGGCCTCGACAGGTAACAAAGCTATATTTCCTTCCACCAAACGGAGCGTTTTTTCTTTGATTTTCCATTCGCGCATCCCATCCCCCTGTTTATTTAAATCAATTTGGCCCCATAAATTTTTTCCATCCTCTGAAGAGCGAAGCGGTGCGCCTTGGGGTCAAAGTCAGCTACCCCTTGGCGGAAAACAAAAACCGGATAATCCCTGTTCCTAAGGTCACCCACGGTATCCATCACACAGATAGAGGTACAGACGCCAACAACATAAGCTTCGGTTATCCTCTTCTGCTTAAGAAGCGCACTCAGTCTTGTCCCATAAAAGGCGCTGTAACGCGTTTTGGGAATGATGATATCTTTGGGGCCAACCCGAAGTTCAGGAACGATTTGCGCGCCGCGTGTTCCTTTAATGCTATGAGGCGGAAAGAGGGTAAACTCCAGGTCATTACGGCGATGGGCATCGCAAATGAATATAACCAGGTCGCCCGACTGGTGGAAAACATCAATTTGATGCTGGACAAAAGGGATGATGCGGCGAGCCCTTTCCCCACAAAAAAGGGCGCCGTCTTGTTCCAAAAAATCTCGCAGCATATCAATGACCAGAAGAACCTTTTTCTTCTGGTTATTTTTTTTCTTAGGTCTCAGCATGTTTCTCTCACTCCTGAATTAATTCTTTTAATAAGGCCAGCCGCAGGTTATTCGCTCTCTCCTCCACCCGATGATAAAGCTGCTCGGCTTCAGCCTTGATTTTTGCTTTAAACGTTTCCTCGCGGACATTAGGTAAATTGATAAGGATATTATAATACGCTCCTTGGGCTGCCGCCAGGGCAGTAGCCACGGCCACTCCAGCATCTGACAGGGAGTTCTTATTGCCCCGGAAGAGAACAATTTCGGCTAAATCGAGCAAACCCTGGCTTAACTGAAGAACCTCTAAGGGAACAAGAGTAGCTCCTTGATTGGCCGCTTCTATGGCGGCCTCTCTTTCTTGCTGCTCTTTTTCGGTGCCCCGGGGAAGGCGCAGGGCTTCGATAACGCGATTAAAGGCTTTAGTATCTTCGGCCACCAAATGCAAGAACCGGTCTTTATAACTCTGCGCTTTGACCGCCACCTGTTTCATCTCTTCCCAAGAGGATTCATAGCTCTTCTTCCCAAAGGTTAGGTTGGCCACCATCGAGCTTAAGGAAGAAGATAGGGCCCCGCAAAGGGCTGCCACGCTTCCGCCTCCAGGGGTCGGGCTTTCCATCGAGACTTCATTAGCAAATTGGCGAAGAGAAAGGTTAAAAAGCGCCGGCCCTGTTTCTTCTACTCTATACTCAATTATTTTTTTCTTTGGGTCGAAGGGAGCCACATCATTCAGACCCAGAGAGCGGATGGCTGTTTGAATAAGCTCTTCTTCTGGCACACCTGGTGATTTACCTTGTTTTTCCAGATAAAAGCGGCCAGCCATAAGCATGGCCTCCTTTGGGATAAGCCCAACCACTTCGCTCCCTGTGACCCGCAACCCGAGTTTTTCTGCTTCTTTGATGGCTTCTTCAAAAACCAAGTGCGGTGGCGAAACTTTATAATTGGTCAAGTTTATCGAAATTTGAGCACAGCCATAATCCTCGATATACCAGCCAACGGCCTTAACAAATTTGAACTTTCCGGGCTGCATTACTGGGTTGCCAGAAGCATCTCGGATAATCTGGCCATTTTCATCTCTTTTCGCTCTTCCTGCTTCCCGAAGATTTAGAGCAATTTCCTGGGCCAATCTTCGGTCGCGAGTGTTGAGATTTATGTTATAGGCGATTAAAAATTCTCTGGCTCCAATAACCGTCGCGCCCGATTTGGGGTTAAAAACCGCTGCCCCGTAATCAGGCGCCCAGTCCGGGTCTTTGAGTTTCTCTGGCAACCCCTCGTATTCACCGCTGCGAATGTTAGCTAAATTCTGACGCTCTGGCCTCCGAGCGGCTGCTTCGTATAAATAAACTGGTATCCCCAGCTCGCTGGCCACTCGGGCCGCCACTTCGTTGGCTAATTGGACACATTCTTCCATGCTCACCCCGGCCACTGGAACAAAGGGACAAACATCAGTGGCTCCAAGCCGGGGATGCGCGCCCTGGTGCTTGGTCATATCAATAAGTTCAGCCGCTTTTTTGATCGCTCGAAAAGCCGCTTCTTTGACCGCTTCTGGTGAGCCCACAAAGGTAACTACCGTGCGGTTGGTGCTTTCTCCCGGGTCCACATCTAACAATTTAACCCCGGGAGTAGTTTCAATTTCCCGGGCGATAGCCTGGATTTTTTCTCGGTCTCGGCCCTCGCTGAAGTTAGGCACACATTCGACAATCTTCATTTTTCTTCTCCCTTAGATATGGTATACAGTAATTTGCCGTTGCGATCATAGACTTTTATCTGGTCAACTTGCTGAAAAAAATCCCCAATTTGTCGGCTGTCACCCACAATTACCACCGAAAGGGGGACAGATAAAAGTCTCGCCGCCACTTCCGTAACTCTATTAGCTTCAATGTTCAGGACATTTTCCACCCATCGGTTCCAATGGTCTTCCTCAAGATGGAAAGCTAAGACTTCCGCCGCCCGCCGCGTCAGAGCCTCGAGCGGCTCCAGGTCAAGGGGAAAGCTTTCAATCAGAAAGGATTTGGCTTGCTCAATTTCCGCTGCCGGCAGTTTCTCTTGCACCAGCCGGTTTAATTCCCTTTCTATTTCCTTGAGTCCGGCCGAAAGAGCCGGCGGCGGTAGCTTAGCCTGGACTAAAAAGACCCAACCGCTTTTGAAAATTTCGATTTCACTGAAAGCGATATACGCTAATTGCCGCGTTTCCCTTAAGTTCATAAATAATCGACTGTGCGGGCTGCCGCCAAAAACCTGATTTAAAACCAAAAAGGGGAAAATATCATTGGTTAAGCGACTGGACAAGACGTTGCCCATGACCAAGGTAATTTCCTTAGCTCGCGGCAGGTCGATGAAACCGATAAGACGTTCTTCCTTAGAGGCAAGGGGGGGAGTACTGGTATGATTCGCTTCTTCTCTTTTCCAGGTATTCAGATAATGGCTAACTTTACGAGAGGCTTGACTTAAATTGACATTACCGCCAAGAACCAGGACCGAATTTTCCGGCCGATAATGGCGGTCATAAAAACTAAGGACATCGCGACGGCTAACCCGCCGCAGTAAATCCTCATTAAACAATCCCTGTTGATACGGGTGCCCCTGAAATAGCCAGCGGAGTAACTGTCGCTGGGCCAGAAAATCGGCGTTTTCTTTTTTTTCGAGTAATTCATAAAAGAGCGAGCGTCGCACCGAATCCAGCTCGGCCGAAGCAAAGGCCGGCTGCAATATCATCTGGCTTAACAGAGATAGAGCGTCGTCTAAATAATCTTCCAAAAAGCGAAAGGAAAAAAGCGTGCGGTCAAAAGAAGTAATGATATTCAGCTCGCCGCCCATCGCCTCTATCTTGTCTTCAATCTCGGCTCCAGAAAGGAGCAGGGTGCCGCGGCTCAATAACTTGGCGGTCAGCGTGGCTAAACCAGGTAGATTTTCCGGGGACTCACTTTCTCCGGCCGTGATGATAAGCTGCAGACTGAGAAAGGGAGAGTGAGGACGGGGGACCACGGCCACAGTTAAACCGTTAGCCAAGGTAGCCGATTCTAAACTGGGCAGGCGCCATTCTTTCATCGGCTCGGGGTAGGGAGGAAGGCGCCGGAATTTCTCCTGGCCGTTAAGGCCGGGGAAAAATAAGATGCTGATGACAAAGAGGAAGAGACCGCGCCTCATTTTATCCTGACTTTGAGAATAGCCCGGTTATCATCGATAAAATACCTGTTGGCTAAGCCAACAATATCACTCGCTTGAGTCTTCAGTGGTTTTTCTATGATTTGAGCAATTTCCTCGAGGGAAGAGAGCGAAAAATAATTCTCCGCCAGAAAAATCGCCCGGTCAAGAGTCGAGGTGAAACGAAGCCGCAAATCGGCTAAATATTTTGTCTTGGCCAAGCCGAGTTCTTCTTCAGGAACAAGCGCGGTTTTAAGCCGGGAAATTTCAGCCTCGACAGCCCGCAGACAGCGCTCGACCATAACTTCGTTATTAGCCACAATGAATAAGCGGAGCCAAGTAACACCCAGTCTCGTCTCTAACCCGCCCTCAAACCTGACAGCAATTTTTTCTCGCTGTAAGAGGCGGCGCACTAACCAGCTACTTTTTCCCTTGGTCAAAAGATAGTCGATAATTTTGAAAATCGGATAATCGGCCGAGTTGGGCGAGGTCAAACGATAGGCGAGATGCACGGCCGGAGCTGAAGCCAGAGGGTCAACAGACACTCGTGACAAGGGACCTTTAAAACCAGATGGCAGTTCCGCAAGAGGCGGAACTTCTTTGCCGCCTGGAATCGATTCAAAATACTTCTCGATAAGCTCCTTAGCGCGTTTGCGGTTAAAGTCGCCCACCAAGCACAACACCGCGTTGCTCGGAACATAATAAGTACGGTAGAATTCCCTTACTTCTTCTGCCCTTAATCCTTGGATATCTTCTTCATAACCCGTCACCGGATGCTGCCGCGAAAAATCAGGATAAATCATCTGGTCAAAAAGCAGGAAACTATCTAAGAAGGGCTCATTAAAGCGACGCCGCCTGATTTCATCCAAAACTGTCATCTTCGAGCTTTCCAAATGATCCTCAGAAATGACCAGGCTCATCATCCGGTCAGACTCCAGCCAGAGGACCAGAGGCAGCTGGTGAGAGGGAACGGATTGAAAAAAGAGAGTCAAATTCTCGCTCAGCTGCGCATTTGACCTCCCTCCAACCCGGCTAATGTAGCTAAAATGTTGCATCGGGCCAACATTGAGTGAACCCTGAAACATCAGGTTTTCTAAAAGATAGGCTAAGCCAGCCTGGCCAGGTTTTTCCCGAAGGGAACCAACTCCATAGGCAATAGCAATAGAGACAATCGGGAGAGTATCGTCTTCAGAGAGGATAACGCCGAGGCCGTTCTTCAGCTGATAATAGACAAAAGGAAAGGGGGAAGCGACAGATTTTTCTTCTGTTTGAGCCTGAAGCCAAGAAAAACAAACTAATAGGAAAAGAGCCAGCCAGAGGCCAGGTTGCTTAGAATGACACGAACCCTTCATTGGGCAATAAAATATCATATCTTTTCTCGGGAAAAAAGAAAACAACTGACAACGCCGCCCTTGGCTTGTTTTGGCCCCTGCTTCTAAGCTCTATTTTGGTTCAGGAAGTTTAGCCGACTTTAAAACTTTCCTATCTTAAGGTGAGTGTTAAGGCCAGAAAAACAGCTGCCAAAGCCGGCGGCGATTGCAAAATGGGGAAGGATATGCTAATCTTTTCCGCTCGCCGCAGCGCGGGACAATTTTCGGCAGGGAGGCCTTAATGAGCCGCAACGGAAAATATTTTTTTACCTCGGAATCGGTAACGGAAGGCCATCCAGATAAAGTTTGTGACCAAATCTCCGACGCCGTTGTTGATGACCTTATTGGCCAGGACCCCACCTCCCACGTCGCCTGTGAGACCCTGGCCACCACGGGCTTAGTCTTTATTGCTGGCGAGATTACTACCAACGGTTACTGTGATTTTCAAAATGTCGTCCGCAACGTCATAAAAGATATCGGCTATACTGAAGCTATTTATGGCTTTGATTATAAAACCTGTGCGGTTATTTCTTCGATTCATGAGCAATCCCCGGATATCGCCCTCGGCGTTAGAGAGGGGACGGAAGAGTTGGGAGCAGGTGACCAGGGTTTGATGGTCGGTTACGCCTGTCGAGAAACACCCGAGCTCATGCCCATGCCCATCATGCTCGCTCACCGCTTAGCGCGGCGGTTGAGCGAGGTAAGAAAGAAGAAAATTCTGCCCTATCTTCGGCCTGACGGTAAAACGCAGGTGACAGTCGAATACGATAGCGGCATCCCCAAACGCGTGGAGGCAATTGTTATCGCCGCTCAACATGATGACTTGGTAAAAATGGCCACCCTAAGGCATGAAATTCGGGAAGAAGTAATTAATCGGGTTATTCCTCCAGATTTCATTGATGCCGAGACCAAAGTTTTTATCAACGGCACCGGCCGTTTTGAGCTGGGGGGTCCGATGGCCGATACCGGAATGACCGGAAGAAAAATAATTGTTGACACTTATGGTGGTATGGGCAGCCATGGCGGGGGCTGCTTTTCGGGCAAGGACCCAACTAAGGTTGACCGCTCTGGCTCTTATATGGCCCGTTATATTGCTAAAAATCTGGTGGCTGCAGGCCTCTGTGACCGAGTGGAAATTCAGATTGCCTATTGCATCGGCATCTGCGACCCGGTATCGGTCATGGTCAATTGTTTTAACACCGCCCGCATACCAGAAGAAACCATCGAAGAACTGGTGCGCAGCCACTTTCCCCTTCGGCCCAAGGGAATGATTGATTATCTTAAGTTGCGACGGCCAATTTTCCGCCAAACAGCTTGCTATGGCCACTTTGGTCGTTCTGAGCCGGACTTTACCTGGGAAAAAGTTGATAAAGCGGAGGTATTAAAAAAGGAAGCCGGGTTGGATTAATTATTTTAAATTTAAAGATAAAAACGGAGCAGTCAGTTATGAAAACAAAAAACAATTATGATGTTAGAGAAGTTAATTTGGCTGCGGCCGGCGAGAAGAGGATAGAATGGGCCGCTCGGTTTATGCCAGTGGTAGTAAGTTTAAGAGAGAAATTTTCGCGCCAGAAGCCGTTAAAGGGAATCAGAATTGCAGCCTGTCTCCACGTGACCAGCGAAACTGCCAATCTTATGCTAACGCTTCAGGCTGGAGGAGCCGATTTAGCCCTGACTGCTTCCAACCCGCTGAGCACTCAAGATGAAGTAGCCGCAGCCTTGGTTAAAAATCACCACCTTTCGGTGTGGGCGATTAAAGGAGAAGATAATAAAACCTATTATCAGCATATCCAAAAAGCCCTGGAAATTAGGCCAATGATTACCATGGATGACGGCGCTGACTTGGTGACCACGGTTCATACGGAGCGTCGCGATTTGCTCGAGGGAATAATCGGTGGGACTGAAGAGACGACGACGGGAGTCATCCGTCTGCGGAGTATGGCGCAGAAAGGGGTGCTTAGTTACCCAATCATCGCGGTCAATGATGCCAACACCAAGCATCTTTTTGATAACCGCTATGGCACCGGGCAGAGCACGATTGACGGTATTTTGCGGGCGACAAACGTCCTTCTGGCCGGGCTTCATGTAGTCATTGCCGGCTATGGCTGGTGCGGCCGGGGGGTGGCGATGCGAGCTAAAGGCGCGGGGGCCAAGGTTATTGTCTGTGAGGTTGACCCCCTCCGGGCCTTAGAAGCGGTCATGGATGGTTATGAGGTTATGCCCTTAGCTCAGGCAGCTAAAATAGGCGATATCTTTATTACCCTCACCGGCGATAAAAACGTGCTTACCAAGAAACATTTCTTAAGAATGAAGGACGGCGCGATTGTGGCCAATTCAGGCCACTTTAACGTGGAAATAGACATTCCCGCGCTGGAATCTTTATCCACCCAGAAAAGACGGCTCAGAGAATTTGTGGATGAATACACGCTTGCCGACGGGCGGAAGATTTATCTGTTAGGAGAGGGCAGGTTGATAAACCTGGCGGCAGCCGAAGGCCATCCGGCGACAGTCATGGACATGAGTTTTGCCAATCAGGCTCTCTGCGTAGCTTATCTTGCCCAACACGGCCGGCAATTAATCCGGGCTGTTCACCCCGTGCCCATAGAAATTGACCGGACTATCGCCAAACTTAAGCTGAAATCCATGGGAGTTAAAATAGACCGCTTAACCCGCCAACAAAGGGCTTATCTTTCTGAATGGCGAGAGGGAACCTAAACCTTATTTCTCGTAAATCTGTTTAAGATAAGAAGCGATTTGTTTTCGTAAGCTCTCATCCTTGGTCAAGGGGAGAATTTTTTCTAAAATCTCCTTAGCCTTGGGGGATTGTCCATCCTTAAAATAAGCCACGGCTAAATTAAAATTAAAATTGACGTCCTCCGGGACTAATTTAACAGCACTTAGGTAGCTGTCGATAGCCTCAGGAAGACGATTGAGCTTTTCCATAATTAGCCCTTTGAGGTTATGAGCCATAGCCAAACGCTGGTTGAAACGAAGCGCATTCTGAACCAAGGCCAGAGCCTGTTCATAGTCCTCGCGGAGAAAAAAAAGACGCGCTAAATTATAAGCTGGCAGCTCTTTGGTTTGATAATTGGGGTCAGCTAAGGCTTTCCGAAATTCCTCCTCAGCCTGGTCAAGATAGCCCATTTCTTGATAAAGGCTGCCAAGGTTGTTTCTGGCTTCAGAAAAGTTAGGATTGATTTCTAAGCACCTCAGGTAGGCTTTTTGGGCTTCTGGGAGCTGGCCTTTCATCGCTAAGGCCAGCCCTAATGCGTTATAAGCTAAGTAATGCTTCGGATCCAGGCTGATAGCTCGCTGGAAATGGGTCAGAGCCTGGTCAACATCGTTGTTATTAAGATAGAAAAGCCCAAGATTGTATTGGTACTTGGGGTCCCTTTCTCTCTCCTGTTCAATTTTTTTTTGAGGGGAAGCGCAATTGATAGACCATAAAACAAAACATAGCCCAGCCAAAAACAAACCGGCCTTTCTTGCCTGACGCATGATTAAAACTCCCTTCTTCCGGTCGTGATGTTTTCTTAGCTCAATCAATTTTTTTATTTATTATAACCTTAAAAGCAAAAATGTCGAGGTTTTTAATCTTAGCTGTTACGTAATAATCAAAAGTAGACGTAATGTAAAAAACATAAGTAGACAAAAAGTAGACAAAAAGTAGACGTTAGGGGAATTGGATATGGTAGAACCGTTACTTGAAGGAGGTTCTACCA
>Ga0078972_1005461_pt1 | contig 32225 bp, 32 predicted proteins | sample YelNatPaOPGAMG01_FD_67568 | JGI IMG/M metagenome (GOLD analysis project Ga0078972, IMG submission 67568) | Hot spring thermophilic microbial communities from Obsidian Pool, Yellowstone National Park, USA - OP-RAMG-01 (SPADES assembly) (version 2) | ecosystem: Environmental > Aquatic > Thermal...
GCTGTTCTTCTTTAGTAAGCCTTCTTCTTGTTGTTTCAGCCGATAAATTATGAGCCTCATCAGCAATTAACACCACTTTTTTATCTTCAAAATCATCATAAGACAATCCATTCTCCACCGGTCTATTAAATCGAGAATGCATAAGCGCTGTGGTAGAAAAAATCATATTAATATCTTCCTCATTTGCGGCATCAAAAGAATCAACTTCTTTAATTTTTACTTCTTTTCCATCAATGACAACTTTTTCCGCAAAAAGATATTTTGAAGATAAAAAATTTAAAAAATTTTCCTTTGTCTTTTCAATAATATTTCCCAATCTCGTAAAGAAAACAAAATTGCGATAACCTTTTTTATAAAGATAAATTATTTGCGCAGCCATTATTAAAGTTTTTCCAGAGCCGGTTGCCATATTAAAAAGTAAATGAACCGGTTTTTGCTTTTGCGCATAATCTGTAAAATAAAAATCAAATCTTCCCAACGCTTCTTTTTGATAATTACGCAACTCAAATTTAGAATTTAAATTTCTAATAATTTCATCGTCAATCCGGGATATAAAATAATCTTGTCCAAATGATTCTTTTATTGAGTTAAAAGTTTCGTAAAGCATAGTTAATTAAATAAATCAGCAACCTTTTTTGCCATTTTTAACTTTTCAAAACTTGTATATTTTGGCCCCTGCATTAATCCTTGGGGAGAATCACCAAAAGGAATCAATTGATCAAGCTTTTTCGCTGGGCCAGAAAAAATTAGTTTATATTTCCCCTCTTCTCCGTACGGCTCAATCCTATCTATTTCAGCAAAATGAGTAATAGCTGAAATTGGAGCCGTCCTATATGCGGCGATATATTTTATTTTTTCAAGCATGCCTCCTGAAATACGAACAGCCCACCAAGCATTTTGCTCAATAAACACTCTCTGAAATCCGTCTTCGTGCGCCGGAACAACAATAGTGTCTTTTTCTCCTTTTTTAATATGAACTTCCGGACGCGCAATTGTTCGTGGTAATTCAAAAACATTCATTCCCACAAGCGGGAGAGTCTGATAAATCTCTTTCAAAAACACCTCCATATCTGCCTTTTCGGATTCAGAAATAGGCGGTTCTTGAGGCTCGGTTCCATTTTCTAAAAAACTTCTATTCGCTTCTAAGGCTCTTTTTATCAAGACATGTTCCAACCATCTTGCATTTAAATCTTTCTTAGAAACAAATATTATTGCCTTATCCCAAAAATCTTTATTTCTTATATGTTGTTCAATTCTATTTCTTATAACATCTGCTTGCCCAATATAAATTGTTGGCAATTCATCTTCCGGATTAGCATATCCGCTTAAAATATAAATCCCTGCTTGGCCTAATTCCGTTCTATTTTTCAACTTTTCCCACGCCGTTCGCGGAAAAGCAAAAAACATTCCGGTAGAACTCGCTCTATCAATAATTCTGATACCCTCCGGATCTCCCTCTGGCACAAATATTCTTATTGTAAATGGATTAGACATGTTTTTATCAAATTAAAATTTTATAAAAAATTTTTCATAGAATTGCCGTTCTTATGCTATTTCTAAAATAATTATTATTAATAATAAATTGATTGACCTTTTTACTCATCTCATAAATTTCTTCTAATTTAGGCAAATCTTTAAAACCTTGCAACATTTGATCAAACATAACAGTAGAAAAGTATTCAAAACCTTTTTCTTTATATAATTTATTAATATTTTTGAGAATAGTCTCCTCTTCTTGCGTAAACAAATCAAGATCAAATATTTTTTTAAATTCTAAATATACCTTTTCTAAGTCATGACCAATATTTTTTTTAATATAATTTTTATTTTCCTTTGTGCAATTTTTACTCAAAATTGCAGCTTTAAACCCTCTTTCTATAGAAACTAAATATAAAAAATAATTTATAAATGGAATATGATCTTCGGGTGTATATTTTCCGGCAATTATATATAAATCCTCTGATATTTTTGCTAAGGCAAAAGGTGTTATAACTATTCTAATCTCTGCTTTGCCATAAATAATATTCATAACTTTTAAAATTAATTAAAATAAAATTCTCTATTTAACTTCTTATCCTCCTCACCTACCCCATACTCTTCATCATCAATTTCGCTGTAATTGACATAGAGATGGTTTTTGTCTAAACACTCAAGCAAAAATCTTTTCTGGTTCTCAATTGATAAGTCCTCAAAATCTTTTGCGTGTTCATCAATAGTTTTAATATCTACTTTATAACTCAAAAAAGCTTTTTCTTTCATTGTTTCCCAAAGTTTTTTAAGTTCATCTTTTGTCTTTGCAGCTAGTATTTGTTCAACAAAATTTTCATTCCATTTCGCAATCTCCATATAAACAAAATCACCGCCACCTTTCCAGCCGACTGATTTTGAAATGCCGGTTTGATCTCCATTGATAACATTTTTTAATCTAACTACTGCGCTATTTTCTCCATAATCAAGTTGTTCAACTCCAATGTATTGCCGTCCCATTTTGTGAGCAACGGCGCAAGTAGTTCCGGTACCTGCAAAAAAATCCATTACTAAATCATCTTTAATTGTAGACATATTAATAATTCTTTCTAATAATCTTTCCGGCTTTTTACCTTTCTTTAATGTAACACCGCCTTCTTTAGCTATTCCATCCCAACTTATATCTGTCCAAATATCACTAAGATATTTAACGGCAACTTCTCTGCCATTAATTATTTTCACTTTATTCGCAAAAAATACAACTTCACCATTATTCCATAATATTGTAATTTTATTCTCTTTATTAAGAACAACGAATCTATTCTTATTTTTGCTAAAATATTGAGTTTTTAACTCTTTTGAAATATCACGAACTGAAAAAACATTATTTTTATATTTAATTTGGAAACTGTACAGATCTTCTTCATGGGCTTTTTCTTTACCGGTAATATCAGAAAATTTATCTTTAATATTAATAATTCTCCATTTCATTGGTTCATCTTCTGGGTTTTCTACAAAATAACGATAATTAGGATCGTAAGTCTCATCTATGACAAATTGCCTATTATATTTCCAATCAGAAGATTTAGAGTAACATAAAATAGTTTCTTTTACTCTTACTGGTTTATTCGCGCCAACTTTTACTCCACTTTCTGAAGTAACTTTAACAGCAATAGTAGTTATACAATTTTCAATTCCAAACAATTCATCAAGCATTACTTTTAAATATGGTAAGCCATCATCGTCTATTTGAATAAAAATAGCACCATCTTTAGATAATAAATCTTTAGCAACTTCCAATCTATTTTTCATAAAAACCAACCAAGAGGACAATTTAAAATTAGTATTATAATTGAATGTATCTTCGCTTTTGTTTTCGTGAAAATAGTACGGCGGGTCAATGTAAATGAGTTTTACTTTTCCGGCAAATCTTTTTTTGAGGGAGTGAAGGACTAAAAGGTTGTTGCCCTTGATAATGAGATTGTCTTTTATATCTCCTTTTTCATCAGTTCTAAAGCCATCAAATTTATGCTCGCCATCTTTGTCAATTCGTTTTGCATTGGTAAACACTTTTGGGTCTAATAAACGGCTGATTTCATCCGGCACAAGTGTTTGATTCCAGAAAATCTCATCCCGTTTTTGGTCCTCTTTGGTCATTCCACCTTCCAAAACACAATCTTTATATGGCCAAGCTAAAACAACCTCGTTAGTTGGTATTTGAGAAAAATAACGACCATACTCATCTATTAGACCAATTTTTTCTTTAAAAGCCGTATAAGAATCTGGCAAAAAATCTTTATTAGAAACAAATTTTATAAATTTCTCTTTATCAAAAATGAGTGTTCTATCCACATTAACAAAAAATACTTTTTTCATCTTTTTATCAGACAAAAGAAGTTTAATTAAATCCTTATCCAACTTTAAAGCAAGTTCAATAACTTTATTCTTTAACAGCTCCCCTTCACTATCTATTAATCTTTTGTCATTTTTTAATAATTTTTTTAAATCTTCTAATAAATTTTGCATATTTTTAAACAAAAATAACCTTAAACTCTTTATTTACTTATTATACCTCTTTTTTTAAATTATTTTCAATTTTTATTTCAAAATATGAATTTTTTTAATTATCTAACACTCCGATTAAAATATTGTGTTTTGATTTTTCCTGTAAAAAAGAAATAGCGCTTTGTAATTCTTTTAAGTGATTTTGCGCCTGTAAAAGCCGTTTTTCGTTTATGGTATAACCTTTAATGAGATGGTTTTTTAAGGTTTTAGTTGCCCAGATGCGGAATTGGGTAGCGCGCTTAGAGTTGACACGGTAGCCAACAGAGATAATCATATCAAGATTATATAAGTTCATTCTTCTTATTTTCCCATCAGCAGCAACCTGTTCCAAAATGGAACATGTTGATTTTCGGTCTAATTCTTTTGTTTTGTAGATATTGTTTATATGCTTTACTATGGCAGGACGATTTACGCCAAAAAGCTTTGCAATTAGATGCGCACTTAACCAAACCGAATCTTTTTCAAGTCTTACTTGAATCTGTGGTCCTTGCGGACCTCTATAAATTACAATCTCGCCTTTAGACAATTCTGCCTTATTCAGCATTATATTAACCCCTTCTCTTTAAAACTTAAATATCCTTCTTTTGCAATAATTATATGGTCAATTACCTCAATTCCTAAAATCTTACCTGCTTCTACTAATCTTTTTGTCATTTCTAAATCATCTTCCGAAGGTTCTGGGTCGCCTGAGGGGTGATTGTGCGCCAAGATGATTTGAGCGGCTAAGTTTCTAACTGCTGGTTCAAACACTTCCCTTGGGTGGACTAGGTTGGCGTTGAGAGAACCAACAGAAACAATCTCTCTTTTGATTTCTTGATTTCTGCTATCCAAATAGAAAATGACAAAATGTTCTTTTTTGTGATCTCGCAAATCTTTTAATTCTTCCCATACTTCTTTGGGTGTGAGATAGATTTTTGCCTTTTTGTCTTTGAGCAATCTTTTGCCAAGTTCAAAGCAAGCAACAATTTCACAGGCCTTTGCTGGGCCTAACCCCGGATAGTCGTTTAAATCGTCAAATGTTAAATTTGGCAACTCACTTGCGCTAAATCTTTTTAGAATGTTATTTGCTAACTCAACTACATTTTCTTCTTTCGTTCCTGATCCTAAGATAATTGCCAAAAGTTCAGAATTAGAGAGTTTCCCTGGGCCATAATGTATTAACTTTTCTCTTGGTCTTTCAACTTTTGGCAGGTCTTTGATTGTCTTTTTAATCTTGCTCTGCATAGTTATTTTTTCATCAAATCATCAATAGTAACACCAAGAGCGCCAGCTATCTCTTTGACAGTTTCAATTCTGGGGTCTGGCGTTGCCCCAGATTCTATTTTCGTGATTGTATGCAAGGTAATACCGGCAAGTTTTGATAGCTTATCTTGAGATATACCCAGTTTTGCGCGGTATTTCTTAATATTCCTTGCAATTGTTGATGTTCTTTTAGGCATCACAACATAATTTTACCATAATAACTTTGCCGCTATTATTGTCTTCGCTATTTTGGTATATGAAACTTACAATTGGGTGTCAAACAAATTGTGGGGCTCGTTGTTGTTGCTGCCTTCCACTTGCCTGCACGGCGCCAAGATGTTGAACAAGCGCCTGCCCATGATGGCAAAAGTTGTTTTTTAAAATAGATCCAAACAGTGTCGGGGCGACTGGACTCGAACCAGCGACCCCTTGCACCCCATGCAAGTGCGCTACCAGCCTGCGCCACGCCCCGAAAACATATCAAATAAATTTATTCTGCGCGAAGTTCGTTTAGACACCACTCCAGATCCATCTTTATCTTCTGCATCAGCTTCCGCACTGTCTCATCTGAAACTCCACGCACATCTTTAGATGTAGAAGTATCCTCTGATACAGAAGGCGCCTCCGCTTCCTTGCCTTCCTTCTTCAAAGCCTCTTTATGCCGATCTGCTCCTGATATCTTCTCAGCGCCTTTAGTCGGCTGCCCTTCGCTTGCAATGGTATCCAACACGAGCTGTTCGCCGCCATCTCGCCAACCCTTCAGTACATCCTTTAACTTCTGCTTCGCACCGGCAATTGTAAATCCCTCTTCGTAGAGGAGCTTTTTTATACTCAACAATGTCTCTATATCCTTTCGCCGATAAAGTCGTTGCTTCGATTTAGACTTTATCGGTTTTATGACAGGGAATTCCTTCTCCCAATATCTCAAGACGTATGGCTCCACCCCTACAATCTTACTTGCCTCGCCTATTTTAAAATACAGCTTGTTAGGCAAGGCGCGCTTTTTCTTAGCAAGTGCCAAGGTACCTCCTCATTCCTCTATCTTCTCGCTAATCGCTACTCCGCCATTTACGGCCGACCTAAGTATCGGCGAAGGCTTAAAAGTAAGCACCTTCCTAGCAGATATCTCCATGGCCTCGCCTGTCTGAGGATTCCTCCCCCGCCTTGCATGCTTTGCCCTTACAACAAAATTCCCAAACCCGCTTATCTTTATCTTTTCACCCCTCTCAAGCGTCTCCTTCATGATGTTGAAGACAAGATCTACAATGTCTGCGGATTCCTTCTTTGAAAAACCTATCTTTTCATAAATCCTCTCTACTATGTCCGCTTTGGTCATAAACACCTCCTTTCTAAAATCATCTCAATACGCCACCCACGTCGGCCAAGACCTTGCTCACAATGCCCCAAAATGCCTCATCTACCTCCTTATCTGTGAGCGTCCCCTCGCTGGAGCCAAATACGAGGCGATATGCCATACTCTTCTTGCCCTTAGGTATCCCTTCCCCACTATATATATCAAATAATTCCACACATTGCACCAATTTATTTATATGCCTATTAAAAGACTGCATAATTGTCCCGTGCAATACAGAACTATCCACAACCATTGCCACATCGCGCACAACGAAAGGAAATCTGCTAAAGGGCTTAAAGACCACCTTCCTGTTAATATACATACTAAACAATTCATCCAGCCTGATTTCAAATACATATACGGGAGATGGTATATCTAACCTTTTCAACACCTCATTGTCCAATCTACCGCACCACCCTATTTCGTTGCCATCATAGACAATAAGAAATGAGTCGTCCTTATCTAAAAACTGGTGCCTACTTGGCGATACAAGTGGCGGTTGAATCCGAAGCCCCCCGAATATTGAAAAGACCACCTCTTTAACATCTATGATGTCAATGGGGCGCTTCCCTTGTTCCCAATTCTTGGGAGAAGCAAGGCCGCTCATTGCGCCTGCCAGGTGATAGTGTTCATCCGCCTCCCCTGCCACCCCAGACTCGCGTGGCACAAAAACCTTTCCCATCTCGAACAAACTTATATCCTTAACGCCGCGATTGATATTGTAAGAAACCGCCTTGAGGAGCCCTGGTACAATCCATCTCCGCATCAGGCGGCTTTCAGCATTGAGCGGATTTAACAACTCAACATGCCCCTCTCCCTCCGAAAAGATTTGCGCATCCGAATCAGATAAGAATGACCACGAAACGGCCTCGTAAAAACCCAATGTAGAAAGCACTGTGCGAATCTTTTCTTCAAGTTTTAGCCTTGGCGGAACCTGGACAGAGTGACACAAAACATAAGGCATGTGCTCTGGTATATTCTTATAGCCATACAGGCGCGCAATTTCTTCTACCAGATCCACAGGACGTGTAAGGTCTGGGCGCCATGGTGGAGAAGATACGGAAATCCTCTTCCCGCGCGCATTTTTGGTCTTGCAACCTATGAGCTTGAGCAATCGCACTGCATCGCGCTTGGTGATAGAGGTTCCAAGTAGGCGATTTACATAATCCAAAGATAGCTGAATATCCTCTGGCAAGATGTTCTGCGGATATATATCAACCCAATCCGCCGAAGGCCTCCCGCCCGCAACCTTCAGTATAATCTGTGTGAGGCGATGCAGGGCCAAGATCACCCCTTCGGGATCCACCCCCTTCTCAAAGCGTTTAGATGATTCGGTAACCAACCCAAGTCTCTTGCTAGTCCTTCTAATCGAGATAGGATCAAAGTACGCGCTCTCCAATACAATGGTATCAGTATCATCCCTCACGCCAGAATTCATGCCTCCCATGATACCCGCAATACCAACCGGGCCTTCGGCATCTAGATTCAATATATCTTCAGTCCCCACTGTGTACTCATTCCCATCCAGCGCTATAATCTTTTCCGCACTATCAGGCCGGTCTATAATAAGTTTACCGCCGCGGAGAAACCTAATATCAAAGGCATGTACCGGCTGCCCAAGCTCCATCAATACAAAGTTTGTGGCATCAACTATGTTGTTTATAGACCTGAGTCCAACCGATTCTATCTTATCTCTTAGCCAGGCTGGGGAAGGCAAAACCTTCACACCTTCTATAAGGCGGGCAGTATAGCGCGGAATAAGCCTAGTGTCTTCCACATGAACCTGAATGCGTTTACCCATGTTTCCGGCACCTCTCGGCGCTGGAGCCTTGGGCAACTTCACCTTTCTGCCGGTGAGCGCGGCAAGTTCCCTTGCAACACCCACCAAACTCAGACAATCGCCGCGGTTAGGTGTAGGTGAGATGTCTAGAACGCCGCCGTTTTTCTCCGATACTTCATCTACTTCAATGCCGCCCATGGAAAGACGCTCCGCAAGTTCATTGGCGGTGAAGCCGGAGAGATCTATATAATCTTTCAACCAATTAAGTGGCGCCAACATATTCAAACCAATCCAAAAACTGCGTTAAAATTGATTCAAAAATCTAATATCGTTTTCATAGAATAGACGTATATCATTCACGCCATATTTAAGCATCGCAATCCTCTCAACGCCCATTCCAAACGCAAATCCGGTGTATGTGTCTATACCATAACCTACCGCCTCAAAGACGTTAGGATCCACCATGCCGCAGCCTAGTATCTCAATCCACCCGGATCCCTTGCATACGCTGCAGCCGCTGCCGCCGCACGCCACGCAACTTATCTCAAGCTCTGCAGAAGGTTCAGTGAACGGAAAAAAGCTGGGTCTAAACCGCGTCCTAACACTATCTCCAAAGGTCCTCCTCACAAAATCGCCCATGACCCCTTTTAGGTCACCAAATGTGATATTGGTATCTACCAACAGCCCTTCAACTTGGTGAAATTGTGGCGAATGCGTCAAATCAGGGGTGTCACGCCTATACACCCTGCCTGGACTTATCATGGCTATTGGCGGATGCATCATCTTCATAACCCTAATCTGGACGGGGGATGTGTGGGTTCTTAACAGGAATTTATCGCTTAAGTAAAAAGTTGCCTGCATATCACGCGCTGGATGATCCTTTGGGGTGTTCAACGCCTCAAAATTATAAAATTCAGTCTCTATCTCCGGACCCTCAAATACAGAGAAGCCCATCTTTACAAAGACATCTACAATCTCGCCCATGACAATTGCCACAGGATGGGGTGTGCCAGACACAAACCTGCGCGGAGGAAGTGTAATATCAATCGGCATTCCGCCCTTACCCTTCGCGCCAGATTCAAATCTCTCCTCTAATTCCCTGCACCGCTCCTCTATAAGGCACTTCAACTCATTTAACATCTTACCTACCTTGGGGCGGAGGGCAGGATCTAAATCTCTCATCCTCGCGAGCAGATTGGAAATCCTTCCATTTCGGCCAACGAATAGACTCTTAAGACGCCTTACATCTTCGAGGGATGAAACATGGTCTAGGGCATCCCTTGCCTCAACTCCAAAAGCCTCTATCTCCTGTAAAATATCTTCCATAAATCAGCATCTCACGAAGCCGTGGCCACCTTTATTATCTCTTCAAAATCCTTCGGGTGACTCACAGCCAGCTCGGCAAGTATCTTCCTATTTAACGCAATGCCGTTTTTCTTTAGGGCAGCCATCAATTTAGAATAGGAAGTGCCATGTAGCTTCGCTGCAGCGCCTATGCGAGTATTCCAAAGGGCACGAAACTCTCTCTTCTTCGTCTTCCTGTGCCGATAGGCATAGAGGTCGGACTTGTCCATCGCCTCCATGGCCGTTCTCAAGAGCTTGCTCTTCGCACCGCGATAGCCCTTTGTCCTCTTTAAGATAGATTTCCTGCGCCTTGCGCCTCTTGGTCCTCTCTTTACTCTTGGCATAACATCTCCTTGATTAAATAAATCCTACTATCAAACATCATCAGCCATAAGGAAGAAGCTTCTTGACCTTTGGACTGTCAAATTTAGAAACAGTAAAGGGGCTCTTAAGCCTTCTTTTCTGCTTCTTTGGTTTTGAGCTGAGAATATGTCTCATCTTGCTCCGTCTCGCCTTTACCTTTCCTCTCTTGGTAAGAGAAAAACGCTTCCTTGCTCCCTTGTTGGTCTTTAGCTTTGGCATACCAAATCCTCCTCACATTCAAGCCTGCTTTTTCTTTAAAGGCGCTATGACCGCAGATATTGTCTTCCCGTCCCGTAACGGCCTCTGCTCTACTACGCCCTTTCCTTCAAGTTCCTTCAATGCACGTTCTACCATCTCAAAACCATGTTCAGGATGTGCAATCTCCCTCCCCTTAAACTTAATCGTTATCTTGACTTTATCGCCCTCCTCCAAAAATTTTTGAGCATGCGCCAACTTTATCATGACGTCATGTTCTCCGGTAGAAGGCCTAAGCTGTATCTCTTTTATATGTATTACCGCCTGCTTTTTTCTCCCTTCCCGCTCCTTTTTACTTTGTTCATACCGGTACTTGCCCCAATCTAATATCTTGCAAACCGGCGGCCTTGCATTTGGTGAGACCTCGACGAGATCGTATCCCATCTCCTTTGCCTTCGCAATTGCATCCCTTGTTTGGAAGATGCCCATCTGAGTGCCATCTGGACCTATGAGCCTCACCTCAGGTACCCTTATCTTTTCGTTTATCCTGGGCCCTTTAAACAATCCACCGTTCTTCTTGATTATAAATACCTCCTTTCTAATTCCTGTTCAAAACCTTCTCCCTCAAAAGCCCTACAAAGTCATCTGGCGTCTTTGCGCCTAAATCACCATCCATCCTTGACCGGACAGACAACATGCCTGAAGCCGCCTCTTTATCGCCTATTATAACCATGTATGGTATCTTTTCAAGTTCGGCCTCTCTAATTTTTAAGCCCAATTTTTCATTTCTCCTGTCCAACTCGGCGCGAAAACCCTCTTTCAATAGCCTATCAAACACGCTTGTACCATAATCTATATGTTTATCTGATATAGTAAGTATGCGCACTTGCACAGGGGCAAGCCAAACCGGAAATGCGCCTGCAAAGTGTTCGATCAACACGCCAAAAAACCGCTCAAGTGAACCCATCAGCGCGCGATGTATCATTATTGGTCTCGTGCGCTGACCATCGCTCTCCACATAGTAAATATCAAAGCGCTCGGGGAGATTGAAATCCACTTGTATAGTACTGCACTGCCACTTTCTTCCTATAGAATCCTTTATCTTTATGTCTATCTTCGGGCCGTAAAAAACGCCCTCTCCTTCGTCTACGCTCCATTCTATATTGGAATCATCAAGCGCCGCTGTTAGCGCGGAGGTAGCAAGCTCCCAATTTTCATCGCTTCCAACATATTTTTCCGGTTTGGTAGATAGCCTTACATCAAATTCACTAAATCCAAAGCTCTTCAACATAAAGAGCGAAAGGTCTAAAACGCCCTTGATCTCCTTGTTTAACTGCTCCTTCGTGCAGAAAATATGCGCATCGTCTTGAGTAAACCCCCTCACTCTCATGAGCCCGTGCAATACACCAGACCTTTCATATCTGTACACCGTTCCAAGTTCTGCAAAGCGCATAGGAAATTCTCTGTAGCTTCTCAACCGAGATTTGTAGATGAGGATGTGAAACGGGCAGTTCATCGGTTTCAGCTCGTATTCAACGCCATCGACATCCATGGGCGTATACATATTCTCTCTGTAGAAATCCAAATGGCCGCTTGTCTTCCAGAGGTCCAGCCTTGCTATGTGCGGCGTGAAGACGAGGTCATATCCATTCTTGATATGCTCGGATCTCCAAAAATCTTCTATCACCTTCCTCACCATTGCGCCCTTAGGATGCCAGAGCACCAGTCCCGGTCCATACTCATCCATCATACTAAATAGTCCGAGCTCCGTCCCTATCCTCCTATGATCTCGGCGGGCAGCCTCCTCTAAGAACTTTAGGTATTTATCCAGATCCTCTTTTGTCTCAAAGGCGGTGCCATATATCCTTGTGAGCATTGGATTTGATTCAATCCCTTTCCAATAGGCACCCGCTACCTTAAGGAGCCTAACCGCACCCACAAGTTTGGTTGATGAAATATGCGGGCCGCGACACAGGTCAACAAAGTCTCCATGTTTATATATGCTCACAAAGTCCTCAGGTATCTCGTCTATGAGCTCTATTTTAAAGACCTCTCCTAAATCTTCAAATATCTGCCGCGCCTCTTCCTTAGATACAAGGATCCTTTCAAACGGAAGGTCTTTTGCTATGATTTCGTTCATCACATCTTCTATGCGCTGAAGATCTGCATCTGAAATCTTTACCCCTTCCGGCAGTAGAAAGTCATAATAGAACCCATCTTCAACGGCGGGGCCTATCCCTAATTTAGTGCCGGGCCAAATCCTTTTTACGGCAGACGCCATTACATGCGCCGCCGAATGCCTGATTGTTTCTAAATCGTATCCAGTCATAAAAATTGTGGGCCCGCCCAGGATCGAACTGGGGACCTCCTGCATGTCAAGCAGGCACTCTAACCATCTGAGCTACGAGCCCCGCCAATGCAATACCAAAATAATATCGTAAAATCAAAATGTTCCCCATGTATAATGTCTCTAAAAACAGGTGTCAAGACCTATTAACTCTTTCTAACTTATCAAAAAACCATGCTTTTTAAAACAAAAGATTTCACATCAGGGGTTGGCAATTACATTGACCAAAGGATTTATAATTGGTAAATGATCTACATGGATAAGTCGCGGATACACATAATTATCCTCACAGTGGCAATCGCGCTCATTGCAAAGAGCGCTAGAGGAGACGGAGCCGGAAAGGGATCTTATGAAGGCCCATATATTCGATTTTTGAGCGGCGTTTTGTTTGCGGAGCGAGGTTTTGACGACTCATCCGGCAATAACATCGTCGGGAAAGAAAATTGGCTCTATGGGCTGGAATTCGGCTGGAATTTAAGAGATCAGTTTGCGCTAGAGATGACAAGCGCATATTCAACGCGAAAAGTTACAATGAGCCGCAGGCACATATTTAAGAGCGGGGTCAATCTAAAATACTCTATAATCACAGAAAGATTAAAGGCAAGGGACATAGCTATACTCCCATTTATAAAGGCTGGTGCAACCGCGCTCATAGCCGCTATACCAGAAGACCCGATGACAAGTAGCGCTACGAATACGATCTATGGAGGCGGTATTGCAGGTGGGGCTGGAATAGACTTCTTGATATACCACCATCTCTACATGGGAATAGGTGGAAACATAGATCTTGTATTTTTCCCATCAAAGTATAGTCACACAAATGGTGAAGAGAGAAAGATTATTAGCGGTGGTGCAAAACCGATGTTTGCAGTAACAGGATCGCTGGGGGTCCATTTTTAACGCGAAAAAGTGAAGGATACAGACATTAAAAGGAGGCGGTATCGCCATCTTCGAGGTGCGATTTGGATGGCGCGCCTTGAGAATCTTCAAAGCCTTGCGCCAGATTCTCAAACCTTGTGTATGGAGCAAGGAAGGCTAGCTTTACACGGCCTGTCGGACCATTCCTCTGTTTTCCTATGATGATCTCGGCAATACCCTTTTCATCGCTATCCTTGTTATAAAACTCGTCACTGTATACAAACATTACAAGATCCGCATCCTGCTCAATACTTCCGCTCTCTCTCAAATCGGCAAGTTGCGGCCTTTTGTCCGTTCTATTTTCCACAGCCCTGTTCAGCTGTGATATGGCTATGACCGGCACATTTAGTTCCTTGGCAAGCGCCTTGAGCGATCTGGATATTTCTGATATCTCCCTCTCCCTGCTCTCCGCAGCGCCAATACCTTTGACCAACTGGAGATAGTCCACTACAACCATCCCTAGGTTGTGTTCTTTTTGAAGTCTTCTGGCCTTTGCTCGCATCTCAAGCACATTCATTGCAGGTGAATCATCTATAAATATCTTGGTCTCGGATAAAAGGCCTGCCGCACGGGTCAGCTTAGGCCAGTCCGCCTCCGACAAAAATCCTGATCTGAGTTTAGAAGCATCTACGCGCGCCTCAGAGCAAAGCAGCCGCATCATAAGCTGCTCTTTAGACATCTCAAGGGAGAATATGGCGGCGCTTATCCCTGTCTCCAAAGCCGCATTGACCACCATATTCAAGGCCAGCGCCGTCTTTCCCATGCTGGGTCTTCCAGCCACAACTATCAAATCGGACTTCTGAAAACCAGATGTAAGCCGATCTAGCTCCTTGAAACCGCTTGGAATGCCGGTGACAACATCCTTTCTCTCGTACAGCTCTTCTATGGTTTTGAAGCTATCTTTTACTATATCCTTCACCGCATAGAAGGAGGGCTTAAATCTCCTCTGTGCTATCTCAAATATAATCCCCTCTGCCCTATCTAATAAATCGTCTACATCAACCAGCGAATCACTGTAACCCATTTCGGTAATCTCAGTAGCGCCGGTTATCAATCTCCTAAGTATCGCCTTCTCGTGCACTATCTTTGCGTAGTGAACTATATTTGCGGCGGTTGGCGTACTATCCACAATGGCGGAGAGATAAGAAGCGCCACCGGCCTTTTCGAGAGTGCCAAGGCTCCTCAACTCGTTGGTAACAGTAACGATGTCGGCCGGCTCGTTCTTCTGGTATAGCGAAACTATGGCATCAAATATGACTTTGTGATTCTCGCGATAAAAATCCTCGCTCTGCAAAAACTCAATTACCTTGTTTGCGGCATCGGGGTCTATCAAGAGGCCGCCTATAACAGCCCTTTCCGCTTCAACGTTTTGAGGCGGAACTTTTACATTCTTTTCATCCGGCATAAAAACCCTATTTTCTAACCACCCAAACCTTCAAGGAGGCGTTAACCTCCGGATGGAGGTGTATCATTATGTCGTAGACGCCTATTTTTTTAATGGGCTCCTGCAATTTAATATGTCTCTTGTCTACTGCATATCCCATTTCTCTAAGCGCCGCTGAAATATTTGCCGAAGTTACAGAGCCAAATAACTTGTCACCTTCGCCCGCCTCTGCTGAAATAGTAACAGAAATATTGTTTAGCTTTGCCGCCAAATCCTCTGCAGCGGCCTTCAGTTTAGCCTTCTTTGCCTCGGCAACCCTTTTTTTATGCTCGAGCTCGGCAATTTTGGACTTATCTGCAATCGCCGCTATCTTCCTCGGCAACAGATAATTCCTCGCATAGCCATCGCTGACATTTACAATGTCGCCGGCAAACCCCAAATCAGGTACATCTTCGTACAGTATCACCTCCATGGACACCTCCATTTTATAAAATCTTTGTCTTAACAAAACGCCTAAAGTCAATCCATAAATCACCAACACCTACTATAAATATAAAAGGCACCAATGTCTGTATAGACAGCATCAAAAAAATGTATGCAAACCTCCTAAGCCAAGTAGTCTTTATAAGTTTAATAAGTGTAAGTACGACAAAAAGTCCGTTTAAAAAATAGATGGCCGCAAATACAATGGCAATGTTTAGCGACAAAAATTTGATAACATCGCTATGTATAAGATAGGCATTTGCAAAGAAGACAAGCCCCGCAGCGATGAATGGCCATATTATATAGTCCTGAAGGACGAACGTATCTAAGTAAGGATTTATCTTAATACCAGACCGATACCTTCCCTTCGTCACCGCCGAGCCGACCAACTGATTTATAAATACAGTAAAAAGGACTGTTATAAATAATATCGAGGGAGACAGATAGGTCATGTAAAATGCAAGCTTGTCTGCATTGCCCTCAACATACAACACAATTTCGTTCATGCCAAGGCCAGAGGCCTTCTGTATGGAGATAAGACCTTGAATCGCCTCGTAAAAATATTCCTTTATCGATGATACAACCCTTACACCAACGAATTCGGCAACAAACGCTCCTACTGTAGCCAAAGCCGAAACTATTGCAGGAGGTGTGACGATCTTCCTTGTAAGCCCCCATCCCCTTTCCAAACCCTCGCTCAGAAAACATCCAACGCATACATAATACAGAAGATAAAGGACACCAAAACCCTGCGCAACCTTCACATTAAAAACCCGAGCGACATCAAAACCAGGCAAGGTCGCAAAGAGAAGGAGATATGAAACTCCCTTCTCGATGCCATTTAAGGCCAGCGGAAATATAAACAGATAGACAATGGAGATGGATAAAATGGAAAGGAGTATGCTAACCTTCATCACCCTCTTCCCATAGACGGAAGAGATGAAGAAAACAGGTATGGGTGTAAGAATAACAAACATCCCACTCATAAATAGGAGGCATGTGACCGCCGCAGAAACACACGCCGCCTTTATTTTCAAAGACTTTATCTCCATTTCATCTGCACAGAGCTAAATGGAAGAAGGGCTAGTATCCTCGCCTTCTTCACAGCATTGCTTACCCTTCTCTGATGATATGCGCACATACCTGTTATCCTCCGCGGCAATATCTTCCCATTGTCCGTATTGACAAAGGCAAGCAGCGCCTTCCCATCTTTGTAGTCCACTTTCAAATTTGGATCATGACAAAACATGCATACCTTTTTCCTAAAAAATCTGCCTCTATGTGTTGCCTCTAATGAATCTTCCCCTTCTATATTTCTCCTTTCCTTATTCATCTTTTACCTCCTCTGTCTGTAAAGCCGAAACCTCTGGCTCAAGGTTTGCTGAAACCTCTGCGGCCGGAGCGGCTGCGTCGGCCGACGTGGAATCGGATGATTCAACCGCATCTTCCAATACGCTACTCGCCGTTTCCAACTTCACACCACCATCAGCAAGCTCCTTTTTTCTTTGCTCTACATCTACATCATTGGAAATAAGTACAGTGAGAAATCTGATGACGGTATCACTTAATTTTAAAGACCTCTCTATATCGCGGATCGCGCCTGTGTCGGCGGCGTAATCATAATGATGATACACAGCTTGCCGATACTTTCTTATCGGATAAGCCATCTCTCTCTTTCCCCAATCCTTTTTGAAAAGGAGGGTGCCGTTGTGCTTTGTGATGATAGATTCCAGCCGCCGATGCAAATCGGCAAGCTCGCTTTCTGACGCATCAGGTCGCACCAGAAAAACTGTCTCATATTCCCTCATAAGGCCTCCTTATGGTTTATAGACCCGCACACCATGCGCGGATCAAGGAAGTAAGACAAAACAAAATTAAAAGTCAAAGATGCTCCCGCCTCAAAGATCCACATGCCGCTTTCGCATCCTCCACCCCGTTGGTGTAAAACCTTTCTATCACCGCAACAGAAAAATCTATCATATCATCAACAATATCTTTCTCCTCCGATTCAAAGCCTCCAAGTACATAATCTGACGGATCCACACCTAATGGGGGTCTCCCAACACCAAGCTTTAAACGATAGAACTCGTTCGAACCTATATTCTCAATAATTGACCGCACCCCATTGTGGCCGCCATGCCCAGACGCAAACACAATCTTTAGCCTCCCCAAGGGCATATCAATATCGTCGTGTACAACAAGAAGTCTCTCTGGGGTCACACAAAAGTGCTTCATAAAGGCCCGTACAGGGAGACCGCTTAAATTCATATAGCAGGCGGGCTTGACTATACAAAGCTCCTTATCAAAGAGCGTCAGTTTTACAAAGTTCGCATCAAACTTCTCTACGTTAATCTTAAACCCATGCGTCGAAGCAAGCCTATCCACCACCATGAACCCAACATTATGCCGCGTCTTCTTGTACTTCCTCCCAGGATTGCCGAGCCCAGCCAAAAGATACACATCGCCATTTGTACCAAACTTATCCATTCTCAGACGATTCGCTAGCGGCTTCTTCCTCAGCAGCTTTGGCCTCTTCACCAACAACAGGCACCTCCGATGGCGCAGGTGCCGCAGAAGGCACTTCCATCTCCTGAGTGGGCTGGACTATAGATGCCACAACAAAGTTGTCATCGCCTACCAGTTCAACCGCCTCTGGAAGAGATACATCTCTTATATGGATACTCTTGCCGACATCCAAAGAGGTCACATCAATGTCAATATGTTCAGGTATATTGACCGGAAGGCACTTGAGCTCCACAGTACGGGCTATCTGCTCCAATATGCCTCCCTTCTTCACTCCCTCCGGCGTGCCTATGAGGCGGATCGGAACTTCAACCTTTATCTTCTTGCTGAGGTCCAAGGCGTGAAAATCCACGTGTGTAATATTGCGGGTGATAACATCTGCCTGATAATCCGCAATCCTCGTTACCACCTTTTCGCCGCCCTCTACATTCAAATATATAAGGGCGTTCCAACCTGCTCCCGTGCGAATGGCCTTTGAAAATTCCTTGGCATCCACAGCAATCGGTAGCGGCTCCCTCTTTGGACCATATAGGATACCTGGGATCTTCTGCTCCCTCTTCAATCCCCTACTCGCCGACTTCCCCTTCGCCCTGATGAAGGCATTTAGTTCAATCCTTTCCATCTCACGCTCCTTCCGTAAAAACTTTATACAAATAACGATGAAACAGATTCCGCATGATTAATCCTGTATATCGCCTCCCCTAACAACTCCGCAATGGAGAGAATCTTTATCTTCTTGCACGACAGGACCTCACGGGAGGGGGAGATTGTATTCGTAACTACAACTTCGTCAATAGAAGAATTAGAAATCCTTTCCACTGCATTACCAGAAAAAACACCATGCGTACAACAAGCGATGATGTGGACAGCACCCCTCGCCTTAAGCGCCTCTGCCGCCTTTACCATAGTACCCGCTGTATCCATGATGTCATCTACTATAACAACAGTCTTGCCGGCAACATCTCCAATGATATGCATAACTTCGGACTCGTTTGGAGCAGATCTCCTCTTGTCAACAAGGCCAAGCGGTGCGTTAAAGAACTTTGCATAGGCCCTTGCCCTTTCTGCCCCACCAGCGTCCGGCGACACCACAATAACATCCTGTTTTAACCTCTCCTTTAAATATTTAACAAAGACGGGTTTGGCAAAGAGGTGGTCGAATGGGATATTGAAAAAACCTTGTATCTGGCCTGCATGTAGATCTACAGAGAGGACGCGGTTTGCCCCAGCGGCGGTGATGAGATCCGCCACAAGTTTTGCGCTGATGGGCGTACGCGGCTGAACCTTCCTCTCTTGTCTTGCATATCCAAAATAAGGTATCACAGCGGTGATCCTATCGGCGCTGGAACGCCTTATGGCATCTATCATGATAAGGAGCTCCATCAGGTGGTCATTAGCTGGGGTAGATGTGGGCTGAATGACAAAGACATCCGCACCCCTCACGTTGTCTTGGATCTCCACCCATGTCTCGCCATCGCTAAACTTCTTTACAATGGCGTTCCCAAGCGGCTGTTTTAGATAAGCCGCTATCTCCTCGGCAAGTGGCCTATTTGCATTGCCCGAAAAGATTATAAGCTTCCTAAAATCTGCCATCCATCCTCCGTAAATACAAACGCTTTCTAAAACTCTTTCCTCTGTCTCAAGAATGCTACCCTATGGGTCTACCAAAAAACTAATATATAAACCAAAATGCTGGGGCGCCAGGATTCGAACCTGGGATGCTGGATCCAAAGTCCAGTGACTTACCGCTTGTCGACGCCCCAAAATAAACTTCCTATACACCTACAAACCGGTCATCCAAATTTTACATCACTCTCCGGAATCGCCGCGCTTCTGAGTAGGATTCTTGAGCTCCTGTTCATACGCAGCAATCACCTGCTTTTCTATCTTGTCTCTCATCTCGTTATTCACCGGATGAGCAATATCCCTGTATGTCCCATCCTTCATTTTTTTACTCGGCATAGCCACAAAAAGCCCGTTGCTGCCGCTTATCACCTTGACATCGCGCACCACGAAGCAATTGTCAAAGGTGATCGTGACATACGCCTTCAGTTTTTCCTCATTTACAGGAAAAACCCTTACCTCTGTGACCTCCATAACAAACCTCCTCCGCTAGTTCTCCGTAGCAAAAAGCCGCCACTTAGAATGGCTAAGCACCTCAAAAGCGTTGTCACGACCAGCCTCTGTTTCGAACAATCCAACAACCGTAGGACCGCTCCCGGTCATAAATGAAATAGACGCGCCGCATTGAATCATGCGCGTCTTCATCTCGCCTATACAAGGATAGGCGCCTTCCACTACCTCCTCCAGGTCGTTCTCGATAAATGGAGCCAACTCTCGTAAGCTCTTGAAAATCGAAGGGAAGCTATCACTTTTGATAGCGCCTGTCAACTCCAAATGAAGCGACCTGTAGGCCCATGCCGTACTCACCTCGAAGGAGGGATTTGCAAGCAATACCCAGAGCTTGGGCAGGGAAATGGAGGGATCTACACGCTCCCCTATCCCAGAGACGCGCGCAGGCCCTTCAAACATGAAAAAAGGCACGTCTGCACCTACCGAAACCCCTATCTCCGCAAGTCTCTCCCGGGAAAGCCCAAGATTCCAAAGTTTATTTAAAAGCATCATACAGGTTGCGGCATCAGAGCTACCACCGCCAAGCCCAGCCCCCACTGGTATCTTCTTTTGTATCTCGATGACAAGCGGCGACGAAACGCCTACCTCCTCTGCCAACCTAACCGCTGCCCTCGCCACTAGATTCTCGCCCGACTCAAGGTCTGGAAAATCCTTGCATATCACCTTTATATCGAAGGGGGAGCCCCCTCTCCTTAGGTCGCCGGTGGAATAGACGGTTATAAGATCAGAGAGCTTTAGTTTTTCATTTAACATCGAAAGGAGATGATAGCCGTCCTCCCTCTTTCCAACGACCTTTAACCTCAAGTTTATCTTCGCAGGGGCGCGCCCTGTAAGTTGTCTCTGCATGCCGACTCATTAACTAACATGGAGAAAAAGTCAAGCGCAACTGGAGCCTGTAGTTATTGACTTAGGTACGGCGAGGATATATCCTCATGTATAGCGCACAAAGGAGGAGGGTATGACAGAACTAAAGCGGGACGAGCTTGCGCGGATGATAGACCACACCATATTAGAGACCAGCGCAACCAAAGAAGATGTAGAGAGGGTCTGTGGCGAGGCCATCAAATACGGATTTGGGGCTGTCTGCACGTATGTCAGATTTTTGCCAATCCTTAAAGAGAGGCTAAAAGGGACCAACATCAAGGCAGTCGCCGTCATAGATTTTCCGGAAGGAAAGGGGTCGCCAGATGCAAAGCGAATGGAGGCAAGGGAGGCTTTGAGGCTGGGTGCAGACGAACTTGATATGGTGATAGACAAAGAGGCATTAAAAAGGAGGGACTACAGGCGGGCGCTCGAAGGCATAAGGGGCGTTGTAGATGAGGCGCATCCAAGGAAGGTAAAGGTAATCATAGAGACATGCGACCTCACCCACGAAGAAAAGGTTGCTGCATGTGTCATATCCAAACTTGGTGGGGCAGCATTTGTAAAGACCTCTACAGGCTTTGGGAAGGGTGGCGCACGCCCTGAAGATGTGGCACTCATGAAGGATCTGGTCGGAGATGATGTAGAAGTGAAGGCATCCGGCGGTATCCGGACATACGAAGATGCAAAGAGGATGATAGAGGCGGGCGCAACTAGGATAGGCGCATCAAAGAGTATTGCCATACTAGAGGGTGCGCCGGATTAAACTAAAAGGATGCAAGGGTCACCAAATCAAGCGCACTTAAAATTCCTCAATCAAGCGCACTTAAAATTCCCCAAAACAGGAAGGTCTTTTTTAAGATGTAGGTACGCCGTCTAGCAGGATGGCGAGAAGATGCAGCGCTTCGGGCTCTCGTCTACATTCTTCTTCCCGTCGTTGTCTATATCATCATCGATGTAGTTCGTAGATTGATCGAAGTTTGGCATATGATCTCCATCTATGTCAGCATCACACGGAATGCCATAGTGATCCCCATCTATATCTTCACTGAGTACATCCGCATTAGATATAGCGCGACAGGTGTCGCTATTATTTGGAATCCCATCCCTGTCCCAATCGTCTGCAGGGAGAAAGTCGCAGAGCCAGCCAAAGAAGTCTTCACAAGGCTTTGCCGGATCATTACAATATAGGTCTGACACTATAACACCATCCAGGTTGCAGTCCTTGTTGCAGGCATCTCCAGGGATATATTCGCCAGGGTGTTGGCCGCGCCAAGCAATAGATACGAGGTAATCATATGGGTAGAGTCCACGCGAGACACCTTGGTCTGGGTTTGAAACAAACTGACAGTTGTCATATATATCTAGTACGTCGTCATTGTCATCATCGTCGTCGCACGCATCGCCGCCCATCTGGTCCCCATCTGTATTCTTTTGGTCTGGATTGGCAATGAATGGGCAGTTATCATAAGTATCTAGTACGCCGTCGTTATCATCGTCTGGGTCGCAATCATCACCATATCCATCCCCATCATTATCCTGTTGACCACTATTTGGGAGATACTGGCAGTTATCATCGGCATCTGGCACGCCGTCATTGTCATCGTCTGAGTCGCACGCATCGCCGCCCATCTGGTCCCCATCTGTATTCTTTTGGTCTGGATTGGCAATGAATGGGCAGTTATCGGCAGTATCTAGTATGCCATCATTGTCATCATCGTCGTCGCACGCATCGCCCATCTTGTCTCCGTCTGCATCCACCTGCGTCGGATTCTGGACAAAGACGCAGTTGTCATCCTTATTTGGAACACCATCTCCATCTAAATCAGGATCGCAAACATCTCCGATCCCGTCTCCATCCTGGTCCTTCTGATCTGGGTTTGGGTTGAAGGGGCAATTATCATCCTCATCCAACACCTTATCGCCATCCTTGTCTGTCTCGCATGCATCCCCAATCCCATCCCCGTCTGTATCTGTCTGATCCGGATTGGCAACTAGCGGACAGTTGTCCTCCGTATCTAGTACCTTGTCCCCATCGCTATCTTGGGGGAGGTCTATTGAGGGCTCTGATCCTTTCGCCGGCTCCGGGTGACTGATCTCCCCACTAGCGCCACAGGCAGTAAGGAAGAGGGCTGAGACCAAAAATCCCAAAGAGATCAAAATAAATGTCTTTTTCGTCATATACCCCCCTAAAATTAAATAATATCAAATAATTATACTTAAGATTTAAATAATCGAATAAGGATGTTAGCATATCATCCGTAATTTAGCAAGGTTTTTTATGCGAGATTTTTAGAAAAAAGGGGCTGAATACGACAGATTGGGGTCTGAATACGACATATAATGCCCTTCAAACAAGGGCAATGACGCCACAACCTGAAATTTTGGCTTCTGTTCCAAGCAATATATGGTATACTCGCGCATATGAAGAGACGCACCCTTTTTATATGCCTACTGGGTGTATTGGCTACACTACTCCACCCCTCCATCCAGCCCGCATTGGCAAAGAAGGGGGAGGGACAAGACGCCGTGAAGGACGCCGCCAAGGGCGCCGCCAAGGCCAAAAGAGAGGAGGGTGGCAAAGGGGGTATATGCAAGCTCCTCATAGGGGAAGGGATGTCTGCCATGAAGGATGGAAAGACAAATCCCGCAATGGACTTCTTTGGTCGGGCGATCGAGAAGGGGTGTAAAGATGCCTCCATGTACCTAGAGATGGCGCTCTATTATGAATCCACAAACAATCTAGAAAAGGCGCTCGAATACTATAAACTTGCCGAGCAATATGCACCGAAGGAAAAACAGGAATTCAAGGCGCTCCCGGAGCACATGGGTCGCGTCCTGTTTGGCCTAGGAAGATACGACGAGGCATGGGAGGAACTAACCCGTGCGGTTCAGCAGGGGAGAGAAGGCTTCACCCTCTTCTTTCTCCTCGGATCAATAGCAAGGATGCGAAATGATGACGCCGGCGTTATAAACTACTATTCAAAGGCGCTCTCTATCCCCCCGCCAGAAGGCACAAATGAAACGGAGGTGCTTACAACAATGCTCCTAAACCTAGGCAAATCCTACTACAACACGGGAAACTACGAAGGCGCGCAGGCTATGTTTCAAAGACTCCTTTCCATCTCGCCAAATAATGAAGAGGCAAAGAAGTATCTATCAGATATAGACTACCAAAAGATCCGAAAGGCAATCAATCAAGATATGGACGACAAAAAAATCCTTGAGGAGATACTAAAAGGTAGGTGAGCTACATCCTCTTTTTCTCTTCCTCCTCCCGCATCCTATAGACTATGACAAGTATCTCTGCGACTGCCGCATATAGCTCTTCCGGTATCTCATCCCCTATCTCTAATTCCAATAGCGCCCACGCAAGCGGGACATTTTGCATTATCGGGACATTGTATTCACGCGCCACCTCCTTTATCATCTCTGCAAACAATCTCTGCCCTTTTGCAGTGACCTGCGGTGCCATCATCTCGCGGTCGTCGTACTTTAAGGCAACGGCAACCTCAATCGGATTTGTGATTACAACATCAGAGGCCGCAACGGCCTTCTTTACATCACTCATGGCAAGTTCATAGTGCAAGCGCCTCCTCTGGCTCTTGATAAGCGGGTCGCCCTCATCTTCTTTGTACTCACGCTTCACCTCTTCCTTTGTCATCCTAAGTTCCTTTTTGTACTGCCACTTCTGGAATCCAAAGTCCACAATGCTTATCGCTACAAAACACACGAACACCTTTATTAGGAAGGATGTAATGATGGACGACGCAACTGCAGCAGATTGTGAAAGGCTCCCTATTACAGTGGCAATCACCTGATCTAAGCTCCCCTTCACCACCGAATAGGCAAGGTAAAACACAACGACAATCTTTATTATGTTCTTGATGAGTTCAACAAGGAGTGTCACTTTGAACATATTCTTTATATTCTGAAACATGTTGAGGCGCCTGGGTTGGAATTTGAGTGGCTCCATGGAAAAGACTGGACCAACTTGTATAAATCCAATGAACACTGCGGCAATAAAAACTATCACCAGATATGGGAGTATAGTTCTTATATAACCAAAAAAGATGTCATGACCTATCAGATGAAGTTCCTCTCCGGTAATCTGGCGCCTTGAAGCAAATGAGAACGCCTTTTCCATGAGCACTCTTATATTATTCCATATATGCGACTTCATCGCGGCTATCGCGCCAAAGGCAACTATGAGTATAACTACAGTGGTAAGGTCGCGACTCTTGGCCACCTGACCCTTTTTCCTGGCGTCGCGAAGCCGCTTCGGCGTCGCTTCCTCCGTCCGTTCCTGGCTGCTTTCCTCCGGCATATCTAATTAATTATCGGCTGTGATAATAAAACAAGTTTCCCCTTCTGTTAAAACCCTGCATTCTCTTCGGTACTCTTCAAGAGACGCGCCGCCTTCTTTGCAAAGTCGCTCTTCTTCTCAGGGTCCAACTCCAATATCTTCATCCACTCCTCCCTCGCCTTCTGAACATCCCGGCTCACATTAAAATACTCTATGCCGCGGTCGTAGTGTTCTTCGATCTTTGCAAGCACAGACGTTGGGAGTTTTGCGGCGTAATACTTCTCAAAGACAAACCACCCACCTGCGCCAAGGATAGAAAGAACGGCAACAGTGATGAAGATATAAAGCACATACCTATACCTACCTGGCGACACCCAAGAGCCGGTGGGGGTAATCAACCTGAACTGCATCCTGCTCTCGCCTATGTTTATAATATCCCCTGATCTCAGCACCGCCTCTTCAACCTTCTTTCCGTTTACATAGGTACCTTTGAGGCTGTTTAGGTCGCTTATGACATATTTCCCGTCTATAAAGTTTATTACCGCATGTTTTCTGGAGATAGACGGATCGCTTATCGGTATGTTGTTCCCCTTACTCCTCCCGATAAAGAAGGTTTCGCGCGATATCGGTATCTCCCTCCCCGCCAGCGGGCCGTGGGTAAAAAAGAGCGACCCAACCGGAAAGGCGCCAAGCGGCGTCTTGGCGGTGACGAGAGATGTCTCTTGCTCAGAGATATCCTGGGGCATACTAAAGTTTCTGAACCTTCCAGCGGAAAAGATACCAAAAATGGAAGTTGCCTGCAATCATTTGTTTTGGATAGGTGGCTTTGCCCTTATCACCTCCGTATGAGTGAACAACCTCCACCACCACCGCCACCGCTGCCTCCATTGTTGCCACCGCCACCGCCATTACCACCACCGCTGCCTCCATTGTCACCGCCGTTGTCACCGCCACTGAGTTGCTCAAACTTGGCGATGCAGGTCTTGTCTCCATTCATGGTGATGCTACAGTTTGGGTTTGTACCACATGATGAACAGTCTTCACCCCAGCCTGTAAATTCAGAGACTTCATCTGCCTCTGCGGTGAGTGTTACTTGGTATTGGTCCTCGTACATCTCACTGCAGTCGTCTCCGCAGTCTATACCCCCTGGACTACTCACTACACCACCGCTACCCTCACCCTCTCTGCTTACAGTTAGATAATAACCCCATGAGAGGTTGGTATTTAGCTTTGAGATAAAGGCCTCGGAGTAACCGCCGTTATAACTCGTATCATACGCATCCTCTGTCGTTGGATAGTCGGATGAATATGTATATCCAGCTACATAGACATATCCATCTGAGATGGTAAGGGAATAGGCGTAGTCATAATTACTCCCCCCTAAGAATGTAGAGGCAACGAGCCTTGTTAGATCCAGGTCTAGTTTTGAGATGAAGGCGTCGCTTCCGCCGTTATAATCCGTATCATACGCATCCTGTGTCGTTGGATAGTCGGATGATGATGTCTCTCCAGCTACATAGACATAGCCATCTGAAATGGTGATGAAATTTTCGTATTCACTACTACTCCCCCCTAAGAATGTAGAGGCAACGAGGGTCTTTAGATCTGGTGTGAGCTTTGAGATGAAGACGTCGCCTCCGCCGTTATAATCCGTATCATACGCATCTGTTGGATAGTCGGATGAATATGTCCCTCCAGCTACATAGACATATCCATCTGAGATGGTGATGAAATTTTCGTATTCATTACTACTCCCCCCTAAGAATGTAGAGGCAATGAGGGGGTCTATGACAAGGGGTCTTGTCTTGTCGTAGTCTGAGACATGGAAGGTATATATAGCCTCATGGTTGCTACCTTCCTCTGATATGAGCATATATGATACATCTACATCCACCCTCTTCCCATCTACCTCCTGATATGCAACAGGCCTTGTGAAGTGTATGCCTGCATCGTCTTGTCTTGGGAGGTCTTTTGGCCAAAGTCTAAGTCTGCCATCCTTGTCTATCCATGTATCTATTCCACCTTCCTTTGTTGCTCCCCTGATGGCTATCTTTATATCCTTTGGGTCTCCACCTGGCTTTATATAGAATATCTTCTCTATCTTACCACCATATGCCTTTAGGCTCACATCTATGTCTTTATATATGCCTAGGATACCTATCTCGTTGTATGTAGGTATCTCCCTCCTCCACTTGGATGGGTCATTGCCTATGAAGTAGTTTACCTTTGTAGGTGATGGGTTTATACCTTTGACCTTGGGCATGCTATTGCCATCAGAAAGCAATGTTTCATGAAAGGCTAGTCTCTTGCCTTCGGGTCCAATGGGTAGGTCGTAGACTAGTTCTCCATCCTTTGTGACATATACACCACCACCAAAGGTCTTGGCATAGTATGCAACTTCCTCCTTCTTGTCTCCTACCTGTACTAGCCTCGTATTGTTACCATCACCACTGGCATCTATGAATGGGATGCTTAGGTTTGGGAGGATAGTAGAGGTAAGTGCCTCCTTGGTTATGGTATGTGAGTTGGGGGAAGGATTGGAGAGGAACTTAGATAATATTATGGAGAGGGATATGAGGGAGAAGAGGGATAGGGAGACTACAAGCATCTTCCTTGATGGGAAGAGTGAAGAGAGGTTATACTTCATAGTGAATACCTCCTTTTTTGGAAAGGCTAATCCATTTAGGAAATGGAAGCAATGCAAAAATCATTAAAACCTTTGCACCAAGGTGTATATCGTGCATAATAACACACATGGGTAATACAATATACAGGGCTATGCTCATATCACCTATGTCACCAGAGAGGGTGAGGGTATTTAGAGATGGCGCCATCGTTGTGAAAGACGGAAAGATCGTAGAGGTAGGGGAGTTTGCGAAGATAACAGGCAAGGACAAGAAGGCAAAGATCCTTCACTTTAAAGGAAAGGTCATCATCCCAGGACTCATAGATTGCCACCTACATCTCCCCCAGCTAGACCAGCGCGGAAAACATGGACTTTCACTCTTGGAGTGGCTTCAAAGATACATCTTCCCATCAGAGGCGGCATTTGCTGATACAAAGATGGCAGAAGATGTCATAAAAAGATTTTTCAAGAAACTCATCTTAAACGGGACCACTACTGCCGTCACATACCTCACGATCCACAAAGAAAGTGCAGACATTGCATTTGAGATAGGAGAGAGGGTGGGATTAAAGTTGCTCATGGGGAAGGTGATGATGGACCAAAACTCGCCCAGGGCCCTACTCGAGAAGACGGATGTATCCATCAAGGAGAGCCTGGAGCTCTACGAAAAGTGGGATGGAAGGGGTAATGGCAGGCTTCGATATGTATTCACACCCCGCTTTGCGCCCACCTGCAGTGAAAGGATGTGGCACGAAATAGGTGAGATACTAAGACAAAGGGATGCGTATCTACAGACGCACATCGCTGAGACAGAGGACGAAGTAAGGCTCGTAAAAAAGCTCTTCCCAAGGTACAAAAATTACGCCGATCTCATAGATAAAAATGGATGCCTTGGCAAAAAGACGCTCCTTGCGCATGCCATCTACCTATCTGAACCAGAGTGGAGGCTCTTAAAAGAGCGGGATGCCGCCATTGTACACTGCCCCTCCTCTAATCTATTCCTGAAGAGCGGGAGGATGCGCGTAGAGAAGGTTGAGGGGTATGGGATAAGATATGCGCTTGGGACAGATGTGGGCGCTGGCACATCATTTTCACTCTTCTCTGTGATGCGCTGTGCAGACTATATCCAACCTAAGATTACCATCACCCCCACTAAGGCATTCTACCTTGCTACGCTCGGAGGTGCCAAGGCGCTGTCGTTAGATAAATCTAGCGGAAGCCTAGACAAAGGCAAGGATGCTGACTTTTGCGTCGTAGACATAAAGGGGATAGACCCAAGATACGAGATACAAGAACTGGATGCACATGAAATACTCTCACTCCTCATGTACAGGGGGCGTGGGGAGGTGATAGAAAAGGTATTCGTGCGGGGCAAGGAGTTGGATGTAGACTCAAGTGCCTTTGGATAAATCCTCCTAAGTCATTTGCAGGTTTCGGCGCAGAAGGCGCGTAACGAGTGTTTCAAAACAACACACCACTGATCTATACCAAAACATCTAAAATGAATGGGCTAAAAAAAGCCAAGCAAATACAATCGGCTAATCCAAATAAAAATGGCATGAATCGTGCGAATCCAAATTGGCATGTGGCGGTGTATCATCATCTTGCTGTTCGTTATCTCAAATATATCTATTGAGATACTGCGCGTGGAGGCGCATGAGGCACACGAAGACCTGGCATTACATACAGACAAAGAGCAACTCTCAAATATCACAGATATCATCGCGCCTATTATATCCGGAGACCTCGAAGAAGAGATAGATAGGGAGGTAGACCTATGGGCATCCGAATTCCTAGACGAGGCAAGGGGATATATAAAAAGTGGGCCTGATGCCGCAAGATATGGAAGGGAAAAGATAAGGGGGCTCGTCAAGGCAAAGATAAGGGAGAGGCTCCCCTCTCTCGCTACCCGCCTCATACAAAAGAGGCTCATCAAGACCCAGGTGGATGATAGTAAAGAAGATACAAGGGAGATCTTGCTTGAGATCCAAGACAGGCTAGGGACATTTGGCAATCAGATAGATGAGCTGGCATCCAAGGTCTCAGACATCATCTTTCAGGGACCTAGCGCTTACATGTGGGAGGCAATCGGAAACGGCATGGACTACCTCCCAGAGATAAAGGGCTCTATCTCAGATATCATAAAGGGAGGGCTCTCTGGGGTCGGCATAACAGAGATGATAAGTAAGGCTATAGGAAATAGGGTTTCCTCCAAAATATGGTCTAGCTTGGGTGAGATCGGAGATGGAAGACTTCCATCCGAGATTCAAAAGTACCTCTCATATCCAACAGAGGGATTTGAAAAGATAACAGAAAGGATAGAGAGATACATAGGCATAGAAAGGCTAAACTCTATCCAGGAAAAGGCGCTCCACACGCCGCTATTCATCCTCCCCAACGAGGTCTACATCGGCATCCTTGCCGCCTCGGCCTCCAAGCACTTCGCAAACGCGTTCAGCGGGGTGTTTGTAAATGTCTACGAGCTAAAGCGTGGGATCGAGGTAACAAGGGTGATGATAAAACAGGCGTCACAAAAAGAAGGTGTGAGCATAGACCTTTCATCCCTCCTTTCGCTTGGAGATATGATTTCAGATGCATTAGGCATCCCCCTTAGAGAGATAGGGAGGTTTGGAAGGATACGTGACCTCTCTCAGAGGGTGGCAAACCTCAAGGCAAGGATAGAGGCGCTCGACAAGGCGCTCCTAGACGGGATCGATAAGGGCGGCGACGGACTCAGAAGACTAATAGGCGAGGTGGAAGAGGAGCTCGCTGGTATCCAAAAAGGCGTCTTCAGGCCTATGCTCGAGGGCAAAATGGCACTAAAAGCGGCGATGGATCCGTTCCGAGGCGCCTATCAAACACTCCTATCAGGGCGTGCTGACCTCCAAGGGGGATTTGCAGGGCTTGCAAAGGGGTTGGGGCTAGGGAGACTACCAGAAACCTCCGCCTCGCTCTGGAAGGCCATCACATCTACAAGGCGATGGATAGATAGGATACGAAGAGGACTCAAAAATGGTTCATGGAAAGATGCATTGTATAACACCATCATGGGAAGAGAAGGCATCTTGGAAATGGCGCCTCAGTTTGGGGACGACCTCAAGCGGGCGCTCTCCCTGCCTGAGATCCCCGCTCAAAATCCCTCCATACACAACCCATTGGATCCCGTCTTGCTGCCGAATGGCGAGTACTATTTAATAAGCCGAGACCTCTATGTGCCTAGTGTGGGACCTAGCTGGCATTTTACAAGGATATACAGGAGTCAGGCAAACTTCAAAGGTGTATTGGGATACAACTGGTCGCACAACTACGAGGAGAGGCTGATCCCATATGGGAGCGATATCATATACCTAGACCAATATGGGCGGAGATTCATCTTTAGAGGAGGTGGGGAGACCTCCAATGACACCGCAAAAGGCTACACTGCAAAAGGCTACACCGCCCCAAAGGGCGTCTTTGCAAGACTCAAGCTCGACGGAAGGCAATATATAATGGAAGAACGCGGCGGTATAACAAAGCTCTTCGATCTAAATGGAAATATAACACAAGAGATCGACCGGAACGGAAATAGGCTAAAGTTCTATTACGATGAGGCTCGTAGGTTAAAAGAGGTCGAAGATGGCCTTGGGCGGAGATACAGATATATATATTCAAACGACGGACTCCTCCTGGCAGTAGAGGACTTTTCCAAAAGGAGGATAGAATTTTCATATGACAACTTCTCAAACCTGATCCGAGTAACCGGCCCTAAAAGCGTAGACTACCCAAACGGAAAGAGCCGTTCATATGCCTACACGAGCGGAGCGGGCGACGAAAGGCTAAATCACAACCTCACAAGGATAATGGATCCAAATGGAAATATATATCTAAAAATCTCATACGGAACGGAGGGAAACGCCTTTGACCGTGTCATATGCCAGCAATATGGCGAACACAAGATGAGCGTGACATATATAGATGACACGACGGTGGAAGTCGTAGACAGGAGGGGGATAAAACACATCTACGAGCATAACGCGGACTCGCAGCTCATAAGGGAATGGATACTAGATGAAAGCGGCAAACAAAGGCTTGTAGCCCTAAACACATACAACGGCGACGGACTCCTCTTGTCCAGCACAGGGGTAGATGGGATTATGCGGGCATTTATCTACGATAGCCAAAATAAAGACCGTCTAAAACAGGCAAACATCCTCGAGGAATGGGTAATTGGCAGAAATGGAACAAAGAGGCCTATCAGGCGATTTAGTTACAGCAATCAATACGAAAGGCCAATAGAGATAACCTATATAGACGGGAGCAAGACCCGCTTTCTCCTCGACCGACGTGAAAATATA
>Ga0078972_1005462_pt1 | contig 32219 bp, 25 predicted proteins | sample YelNatPaOPGAMG01_FD_67568 | JGI IMG/M metagenome (GOLD analysis project Ga0078972, IMG submission 67568) | Hot spring thermophilic microbial communities from Obsidian Pool, Yellowstone National Park, USA - OP-RAMG-01 (SPADES assembly) (version 2) | ecosystem: Environmental > Aquatic > Thermal...
GGCGTAAGCCGGCGGATTGATCGGCGGGGCCTGCCAAAGGTCCGCCGCCTAACGGCGGCGGCTACGGTATTGCCCTGGCGCTCCCCTGTAGCCGCCGGCGTAAGCCGGCGGATGATCCAGCGGGGCCTGCCAAAGGTCCGCCGCCTAACGGCGGCGGCTAGGCGGTTGGAGCTGAGCCATGGCTTCGAGAGGAGTGTTGATCCGGAAAGCCTGCGTGGCTTGCGCGGTAGCGGCGCTCTGCGATTCCCCTTGGCTGCGGTGACGGTCGATGCCGATAGAGCGCCCAGGGGACGGCTCGACCCCACTCAGCGGCATGTCCAAGGCCAGGACGATCTGCCCTTGGCTTGCTAGGCTGTTAAAGGATCAATGGCGTGGTGACCGAGCGCAAGCTGACCCAAGGGTCGGTCCGGTGGGTCAGCATCCGCAGGTGGCCATCGAAATACGGCTCTGCGATCGTTCTGGCGCCGGAAACCCAATTGGCCAGGCATGCCTATGAACCCAGGCGCGAACAGAGGCAACTGACCCTGCGGCGTGGAGGTGCGGTTGCCGGAGCTGAAGGTTGGATAAGGTGGGGAAAAACGTGGCGTTTCGGGTTCACGCTACTTCCACCACCCGCCGCAATCAGTCGCGCTGGCTCAGACGTGCTCAGTTTCTTGGCCTGTGCGCAGGTCAGCCCGGTTCAGCCCCAGCGCGGCGTTGCGGTTCGGGGGCACGCGGCCCAAGTGTTCGCTCAGGAACCTGTGGAGGAAAAGGCTGATCTCAGCCTGCTGAGCCGAGCTTAGCTGCAGCCGCGGCAACTGGGCCCACGGACTAGTGGCCAGGTGCCGCAGGATTTCGCGGGTGCCGGCGCTCACTGGCGCTTGAGCTGGGTTGGGGCTCAGCCCCAGCTCACCCAGCAGCTTCAGTTCAAAAGCCAAGAGGGTTGTCGGTGAGGCTGGCTGACGTGGCAGATGCTCCAACAGACCGTCCAATAACGCATAGATGCCCGGCACAGGTGCTTCCGGTTCAGTATGGTATTCGATGAGCGCTGCTGCATAAGCAGCTTGCCGTAGCCACGCCAAATCGTGCCGCAACGCTGGGCGTGTATCCAACACGCTCACTTCCCGCAACGTGTGCAATTCGGACCGGCGGCTTCGCACCAAACTCAGATCGGCTTTGAAAAACAGGTCCAGCTTGCCTCGCAAGGGCGAGCGGGGTCGCAGAGCGCCTTTGGCCACAGTGGCCAGGCGGCCTTGCTCGGCTGTGAGCCAATGCACAATCAGGCTCGATTCAGTCAGCCGATACGTGCGGAGCACGATCCCGGTGAGCCGCTGGATCATGCCCCGGGCGAGGCCGCAGCCGTCGCCGGCACCGGCGCGGTTTGGGGCCGGTACTCGGGTGGCACAGACCCCAGGGTCATGACGAACTTGATCCCTTCAGCCACTGGCATGTCCAGCCGCAGCACTTGGGATTCGGGCACCAGCACGATGAAGCCTGAGGTGGGGTTGGGTGTGGTCGGCACAAACACACCGAGTAACCGTTGGCCGGTTTTGGCCTGCGCTTCGCCCTGCTGCTCGCTGGTGATGAATCCCAACGAGTAGCATCCGGCCCGGGGATACTCCAGCAAGACCGCTTGTTTGAAAGCGGTCTTTTTGTCGGAGGTAATGGCGTCGTTGACCTGCTTGATGGTGCTGTAGATTTTGTTGAACAGGGGCACCCGCCGCAGCAGGGCGTCGAACCCCTCGACCAACCTGCGCCCGACATAAAGCCGCGTCAATCGGCCTATCCCGGCAATCAACAGCACGGCCACTGCAAAGGCTAAAAGGCTCCAATACCACAACACCGGCCCGGCCCCGCCTTGGCTGCGGGTAAAGTGCCGCGGCAAAAAGAACAGCAGTTTGTCGGTAAAGTTGGCTACCGTGCCGAATAGCCACACAAATAGCCACACCGACAACACCACCGGCAAGACCACCGCCAACCCAGCAACGAAGTTGGCTTGTAACCGCCTAAGCCAAGTGACTCGTTTCACAGCCGCCAATGTAGCGCCAACAGCGTGTAGGGCCAACGCCAAGCTTGCCGGTCGAGCCGGACAGGCCAAGCTGCTCCTGCAACCAGCCGGGTGCAAAGCAACACCCTGCCTTCATGCACCCGCGCCCCAGCCAGCCACGGTGCTCGCCGCGCCACAACGCCTAGCTCCAGAAAGCTTCAGGGCCGTGGGTTGCGAGTCGGAGGCCTCCAGCGCACCCAGCCACCGTCCCGCCCTCGATGGCTGGCGCGCTGTTGCCACGAATCAAGATGCACCCCCTTGCCCAGGCCCGACGTCTGGGTGAGGATGGATGTGCCGGAGGATATGCGGGCGTTCCAGGCCATGAGCCAGCATCAACGCCTCGTCGTTCAGTAGTCGGATGGTGGGGCCGTCAGCCACGATTTGGCCTTGGTCCAGCACAATAGCCCGCGGGCACAGCTCCACCACCAGCTCTAAGTCATGCGTGGCGATCAATTTGGTGCCGGGAAGTTCGCGTAGCAGGGTTTTGAACTCGCGCCGAGCACGTGGGTCCAAATCACTGGTTGGCTCGTCCAAGGCTAAGATGACCGGTTCACACGCCAAAACACCGGCCAGACAAACCCGCCGTTTTTCGCCCTGACTCAGATGATGCGTGGCCCGCCGCTCGTAGCCGGCCAAGCCCACTTGCGCCAATGCGCGGCGCACACGGGCCTGGACCTGAGCCGGCTCCAAACCCAGTTGCTGCGGGCCAAAGGCGACGTCCTCTTCGACTGTTGGACAAAACAGTTGATCGTCTGGGTCCTGAAACAGCAGGCCCACCTGGCGTCGAATGGCCGCTAGCGAGCTAGCGGTCAGTGGCTGGCCGTGAATCCAGACAGCCGGTGGGCTGGCAGGCGGGTCGGGCAACAGCCCGTTCAGATGCAACAGGAGCGTGGATTTACCCGAGCCGTTAGGGCCCAGCAGCCCCACACACTCGCCGGCGGCCACTTCGAAACTGACGCCACGCAGTGCCTCGGTGCCGTCGTGGTAGCGGTAATGGAGGTTGCGGACCTGGATGGCTGCGGTCATCGCCAACCTCGGGCACACATGGCCGCGTAAATCCGTTCAGCCCGCTCTGAAGCCCGGGCGAACAATTGGCCCAACAGGGTCGCCAGGCCTTGCCATTGCAGCCGGCGACTAGCTCTAAAGGTCCGACTGGCCCGGGCTCGGTCCATCCGCTGGGCTTCTTCGGCCAGAACAAACAGGTAGCGATACATCAGTGCCAGAGTGGTCATCAGCAACCCGGGCGCGCCAGCTCGGCGGAGCACCTGCAGCGTGTGCGTAAACGGCGTGGTGTTGGCCAGCAGGATCACCGTCGTCAGGCACACCCCGCTTTTGGCCAGGGTCATCCCCCATGCGGCGCAGTCCTGCGCCTGCCAGGCTTGCACCAGCGCCACTCCAAGCACAAACGGCGACAGCACCAAAAGTCGTTTCAAAACAAACCAGATCGGCAGCCGACTCGCCACCACCGCACTGGCCACCAGCAGCGCCAGTGCCGCAACCCAACCCGGCTGTCGGGCCGGGGCCAGCACAGTGCACACAATGATGCCCAGTCCGACCAGCAGCTTGGGCCCAGCAGGTAGCCTTTCCAAAGGCCCTGGTTGAGGCCGATGCAGATGGCTAAGCAGTTCCAGTCGCATCAGTCGCGCGCCGCCCCAATGCGGTTGGGCCCGGCTGAACGCACCAGCCACCGGCCCAACAACCACGCCAAGCCAAACACAATCAGTGCCCCTGCCGCACCTGCAACGGCCGTGGCCACGGCAGCGTGGGATACCCCGGGCACTTGGTAATCCGGGGCCAGCGGCGGAACAACCGGGCGTAGCTCCGCCCGCTCCAAACCCAGCTTAGCCAACGCCCGTTCCAGCCCATCCGGCCACGGACAGGCAAATGGCACCACAAACAGCGCTAGTCCGAGCGCCACCAACAGGCCGTAACCAATCCAGCCGGTAGCGGGCACACCCGACTGGGGCGTCTGTGGCTGCGCGACCAGATCGGGCCGGAGGCGCCACAGCGCAGCCCAGACCAGCGCGCTGATCAGCCCCTCACCCAAACCGATGATCATGTGAATGCCGGCCATGGCACTGAAGGCCACAGCCCAAGGTGCCTTGCCCGACCAAGCCAGCATTCCGGAGCAGCCAATGGCAGCCAGTACTGTCGAACACCACCCACCAAACGCCACGCCCGTCAGGTGGCCTTGTGGCCCAGGCCAAATTCGGCTCGCCCACCGATACACCCACCACCCGCCCACTGCCCCAAGCAGCGCCATGTTGAACAGGTTGGCCCCCAGGGCCAGCACACCGCCGTCGCCGAACAAAAATGCCTGCACAATCAATACCGCCGCCAACACCACCACCGCCGCCCCGGGCCCCAACAGTGCGGCAACCAGCACCCCGCCCAGCAAGTGGCCCGAGGTGCCGGCCAACACGGGGAAGTTGATCATCTGCGCCACAAACAAGAACGCCGCGCTTAATCCCAGCAACGGCACGCGTCGGGGTGGCAATTGGCGTTGGACCTCGCGGAGCGCCATGCCCAAGCCCGCTGCAGCCAATGCGGCAGTGACCGCAGCAGTCTTGGCATCGATCAGTCCGTCGGGGATATGCATCGCCGAACCGGTTTTGGTTTCGGGCCGCAGGCGATCCAGCTCAATCGCTAGCCGGCAACCGACGCACGCTGAACAGGTCCTGCTCGGCCCGTTGCGCACAGTCGCGGGACAGCCGTTCCAGCGCTTCGAGCGGCTGGTTCAAGATCGACTTGAGGTAAGCCGGCACGGGCCAGAACTCGACTATGCCGCCGGTACCGTCTTTACGCCGGGCTGCCACGTGCACCTGGCGATAGTCGAACACCTCCGCCATCCGCAGGTCCAGCCGGCCTGGGCTGTTGCCGGTGCCGACCGCCACACCGTCCACCAAGCAGGTGTAGGGCGTCTGCAAAGGCACGTAACATATCACCTCCAACTCGTGCCGGCCCCAAGCTGAGCCCAGCTCGCGTAAGGCCGCTTGGCCAATCCGCCAGCCCAAGACGTTCCACGGCCCGACGTGGCCGTGTTGGCGTTGGATTTCGGCCCACCAATCGGCCGGCGCCCGGCCGGTGTTCCAGGCGTTGTCACCAGGCTGGGCCTGGACACGCGTTGTGCTGGCGCCAGGGGCTGGAGCTGCTGGAGCGCTGCTGGGATGGTCTTTCTCGTCGGCCACCAAGCAGCCGGCGGCCAGGATCGCCCCCAGCCCCAAGCCCCCGAGCTGCCACCATCTCATCGTCAACATTCCGCTCGTCATGAATCGATTTTCGGCTCAGATTGTCCCCGTGTTTTGGGGTACGAATCGCTGCTGATTCCGTAACACCCCGCCGGACTGCGGTCAAGCTCGGTCCAGCTATGGTTTCGAGCACCCGACCCGACGGGGCTGTTGCTTCTCACAACACGGCCCGGCTCGCAACCCGGTCCTGCCAGGACAGCAGACTGAATGGCTCGGTCTCTCAGTGGCGAACTTTCACGGCAACGGAACGCCGCTGGCTAGTGGCGCACCGGGTCGGTCGTGGGTGCGGCGACAGGCCACCTTCTTCCGGCCGCCATCAAAGGCGCGTCCCTGCGGCTTGCCTCTACACCGGCACGGGCTGCGGCTCTTGGGCAACGCAGAGCGCCCAGCGCCCATGCCTCATTCTTTGACCGCCCGGTAAAACTTCTTCGGCGCCACCAGCACGGCCGAATCTAGGATCCGCACTTGACCGGTGGCGTTGCTCAGGACGCACCACGGTTGCCAGTTGACCAGGTCCGTCGAGGTTTCGATCTGGTAGTCGCCCGGCAGCTTCACTTCTAGCCAAGCCTCGATGCCTTCGGCGGTCCGACGGGTGCTCCTCCAGATTGGGCGCACATCGGGCTGTTCGACAGCAAAGATTTGCAAGCCTGCGGAGCCCTCCGCCACAAAAACTAAGTTGCTGACCGCAGCTAGGCCACAGGCCGCACCCCAAGTGGCGGATCTGCCAATCACAACCGGCCCCGACGGATTGCTGATGTCCACCAACTCTAAGCCGGCCAAGCCACTGGCTAGGTAGGCATACGAACCTGAGATCGTGACAGCCGAAGTCCACCCGTCGGTTGGGCACCGACCCACTTCTACCGGAGCGCCGGGGTCGCGAATGCGGATGATTTTCAGGCCGGTGGCGCCATCGGCCAGATAAGCGTAGCGTCCGCATGCGGCCACGCCTGCAGCGTAGCCGTCGGTGTCCAGCCAGTACATCCACACCGGATTTGTCGGGTCGCTAATGTCAACGACCTCCAAACCGTTTGGGCCATCAGCAATACAAGCGTAGTTGCCCGAGACCGCCACTGCCTGGGCTTCACCGCGGGTGTCATAGCGCCCCACAAACATCGGGTGGGACGGGTCGTGGACATCGAAGATCAGCAGGCCAGCGCTCCAAGCAGTCAAGTAGGCGTAACCACCCCAAACCGCTAAGCCCGAGATCGGGTCTGACAGCTCGTAGCGACCCACCACCACCGGTTTAGCTGGGTTGCGGATATCCACCACCAGCAAGTTGCTGCCAGCCCCTACGTAAGCGTAGCTGCCTGAGATCGTGACCGTATGAACCGCCAGATCGGCAGCACAGTGCCCCACGGCCACCGGCCGGCTCGGACGACTAATGTCCAACACGACCAACCCTTGCTTCTGGTCCGCCACGTAAGCGTAATGGCCCGAAACCGCTACCGCCTCGGTCCACCCCGTAGTTTGCACCCGACCCACTTGCACCGGGTTAGCCGGGTTACTCACATTGATGAGCTGCAGGCCTTCGCCCCAGCCTGCCACAAACGCATACGAGCCTGCGACTGCAACGCCGTAAGCTAAGCCCCCTAGACTGCAGCTACCCACCCACACCAAGTTGGTCGGGTTGCGCACGTCAAGGATCTGCAAGCCTCCATCGCCATCAGCCACGTAAGCGTAGTTGCCCACGACCGCTACCGCTCGAGCTTCGCCGGGTGTGTCGTAGCCGCCCACCCGCACCGGGCTGGTAGGATTGCGCACGTCGATCACCTCCACGCCATTAAACCCGTTGGCCAGATAAACGTAGTTACCCGCCAAGGTGAGGTTCCAAGTCCACTGCCCGGTCTCGTATCCGGCTACGCGCCTCGGGTAATACGGGCTGCTGACGTCCAAGACCTCCACGCCGTAAAAGTCAGCCAGGTAAACGTAATGCCCCGACACCGCCACGCCGTAGCTGTAGCCGCTGGTGTCGTAGGTGCCCGCAAGCACTGGATTGGTGGGATTGTGGACGTTGATCACCTGGAGCCCTGCCCACCAGTCCGCCACATACGCGTAGTCGCCCGACACTGCCACGGCGAACGCCCCAGCCGGAGTGTCGCAACTGCCCACCAGCACAGGGCTGGTCGGGTCGCGAATGTCGAGGATCTGTAAGCCGGCTTCATAGACCGCTACGTAAGCGTAGTGACCCGAGACCGCCACGCCCCACGCTTCGTTGCTCAGGGCGCATCCGCCCACCCGCACTGGGTTGGCTGGGTCACGGATGTCAACCACCTGCAAGCTGAACCCGGCGGCCACGTAGGCATAGTTACCGGATACGGCCACGGCGTGAGCCTCACCGTGCACATACCCAGGCCACTGCCCGACCAACACCGGCGCGGCGGTCAGACAAGCCGACGCGGTCCACAGTGCAGACGCGGCGCCGAGGCAAAGGCTCTTGGCCCAGTTCAATGCCTTGTTCCAACGCATAGAAATCTCTCCACCTTGACAGTTACGCGGCGTTGCTAGTGCATCCACAGAACGAGGGCCCGCTCTGTGTCATGCGCGCCTGGCTAAACTCTCCAACACAGCCGCCGCCCAGTCAAGAGGCACTGCTTAGGGAAAGGCCGCAAGGGCCGGATCGGGCGTTGTTCCAGCAAAATACACCGGCCACTGATCAAAGGAACGCTTGGTACACTTCCGGATGGAGGGTACGGAACCGTTCGACCGCAGGTGCGCTTCAGCGTCGGGACGCAAAACCCACCGCAGACCACCCGCAAGTTCAGCGGGCAGAAGCCGTAACCCACCTGCTCCCGACTGAGCCCCCATTCTACAGGCTAGCCCGAACTGTCGACAACAGGGTGTGCCCAGAATGCAAGGCAGCCGCTGATCACGCACAAACGGGCTGGCCTCAGCCTCCCAGGAGGCGTAGGTTTGGGAACGTTATGCCGAAATTGAATCCAACCACCGTGATTCTCATGGGCGTTACAGCTTTCCATTTAGCCATGCCCAGCAGCGGACATGGGCGGGAACGCGTCGAAGCAGTCCAAATTCAGGCTCAGCAATGGCGGGCTGAACACCGCCTGATTGATACCCACCAACACGTCGGGTTCACCAAGCAGCACCTGACGCGTGCAGTCAAGATCATGGATGCCGTGGGGATCGGTCTGGCCGTGAACTTAGGCACCGGCAGCGTCACGCCGGGCCAAGACGGCATCTCCGAGTTCGAGCGGAACAAACGATTGGCCGACGCACTGTTCCCCGGTCGATTCCTCCACACGATGCTGCTGGATTATCGGGGTTGGGATGAGCCGGATTTTGCGGTGCGAGCCGCACGCCAGATTCAAGAAGGCCACCGCTTGGGCGCCGTCGGGCTCAAAGAGTTCAAGCGGTTCGGCCTGACGCTGCGCGACGGCCAGGGGCGGCTCATCCAAATTGATGATCCGAAGTTGGACCTGATGTGGGCGCGGTGCGGCGAGCTGGGCATGCCGGTGTTCATTCATGTGGCTGACCCGAAGGCGTTCTGGGACCCTTACAACGAGAAGAACGAGCGGTGGAAAGAACTGCGCGACCATCCAGGCTGGTGGTTTGGCGACACCAACAAATACCCGCCCCGCATGGCCTTGTTGGAAGCACTGAACCGAGTGGTCGCCCGGCATCCGGGCACCACCTTCGTGGGCGTGCACTTTGCCAATAATGCCGAAGATTTGGACTGGGTGGAACGATCCCTGGACAAATATCCCAACCTCATGGCCGATCTAGCCGCACGCATTCCTGAGTTAGGCCGGCACTCGCCTGCCAAGCTTCGCCGCCTGTTCATCAAACACCAGGACCGCATCCTGTTCGGCACGGATTTCATGGTCTATGACCGCCTGATCCTGGGTTCATCAGGCAAAGAACCGCCTCCGACGGACGTGGACGCGGAGGTGTTTTTTGCCAAACATTGGCGCTGGCTGGAAACCCGAGACCGCAACTGGCCGCACATGACCCCAATCCAGGGCGACTGGACAATCAGTGCCATCGGGCTGCCTACGGCAGTGCTGCGCAAGATCTACTTCGACAACGCTCGCAAGCTGCTGGCCCGCTACCTGCCTGCACCCCGGGTACGCGCTGCCCGAATTGAAACCGATTTTGCCATCGACGGCACCTTGCAGCACCCCGCTTGGCAACGGGCCGCACCAGCCCGGATCGAGTATCTCACCCGCGATTACGCTGCCCGCCCCGAGCTGTCCACCGAAGTCCGGCTCTTGTGGTCGCCCAACTACCTTTACCTGGGCTACCGGTGTCCTTATACGCGGCTGACGGTGTTCGAGCCGCCCCAGTTCGATCGCAAACGGTTCGATCTGAGCCGCCCGGGTGTGAGCCTGTGGGATCGCGACGTGGTGGAGGCCTTTATCGCGCCTGATCCTCAGAACGTCCGGCGTTACGCCGAGTTTGAAGTGGCCCCCACCAGCGAACGGCTGGACCTATGGCTGGATTTGCCGGCCAAAGACTTCGCCTGGAACAGCGGGTTCCTATCAGCCACACGCGTCAGCCGACGGCCCAAGGTTTGGACCTGCGAGATGCGGATCCCACTGCGGGCGCTGTCTTCTAACGCCCCGCAAGTGGGCACCCAGTGGCGACTAAACCTGCTACGATGCGACTATGCCAACAAGGCGTTCTTGGCTTGGAGCCCGACCCTGCGGGGCTCGTTCCATGTGCCGGAGAAGTTCGGCACCCTGGAGTTTGCCGATTGAGCAGTTGGGCTGCGCCGGCGCGTGGATGGCGACGCGGTAGCGACCACTGTTGCCCGGTCCAAACCTACCCCGCGGGCCGAGCCAACCTATGGACACTGTGATCGACCAACTGTGCCTGGCCTGCGGCATCTGCTGCATCGGGGTGTTGTTTGATGACGTGGTGCTGGAGCCGGGCGCCGTGGCCGAGCTGGGCGCCCTGGGTCTGCCTCTGGTGCGCCGCTACGGTCGCACGCGTTTGCCCCAACCTTGCCCCGCCCTGCAGTCCGATAACCGGTGCCGCATTTATCCCCAACGCCCCGCGCGCTGTCGCCAGTTCGAGTGCGCTCTGCTCCGATCCGTTCGCGCTGGCCAACTGGACGTGCCGGCTGCGCTTCGGGCCATCGACCAGACACGTCACCAGGCCGACCGGGTTCGACGCCTGTTGCGATTGTTAGGTGACCGCCAGGATGCAATGGCCCTACGGGTACGCTTCAAAAGGTTGCAACGCCAGGTGGAACGCCACCCGCCCGATGAAGAAATGGCTGCTGCCTGGGCCGCGCTTTCGCAGGCCATGCACGAACTGAACTTGCAGTTGCGGCGCCAGTTCTATCCTTGATTAAAGCCCAGCAGCCTTGGCGCCCGCCAGCGGCGCCTGCCCGGCCACCGAGCCGTCACAGAAGCCGACGCTGCGCCGGCCTCAACAAAACTGACACCCCCCCACCACTGTTGGCCCAGCACTGTCGAAAACGCGCCTGAGCGCTGTGGCGTCGCCACCTGCCGGCGCCCCAGCAGGTTTAGTCCACCAGCAAGCCTGGCGTGAGCCATTCCGGCCAAGCGCGTCTCATTCTCTTGGACGGGTCGCTGCGGCAATGCCGGTCGGATCGGGTGCCGGGGCTTGCGCCCCGGCACCCTCTCACATCACCAGACGTGCAACGCCTAGGCGCCACATGTAGCCGCCGACGTCAGTCGGCGGATTACCCTGCCAGCTTCACCCAGTCCGCCGCCTTACGGCGGCGGCTACCGGAGGAGTGGTAGCCGCCGGCGTGAGCCGGCGGAAAATCCGTAGCCGCCGACGTCAGTCGGCGGATTACCCAGCCAGCTTCACCCAGTGCGCCGCCTTACGGCGGCGGCTACCACAGAAGAATCTGTTCGGCTCCGGTGCCGGGGATTGCACCCCGGCACCTGACCCAATTAGCCGCAAGACCAAACTGCAATAAACTGAGACGCATCCGTTGTGGCAAAGCGCGCGGCGCCTGCCTTGCTACTCCAGTGGCCTGGGCCTAGAGTGCGTGCCCAAACCTTGTAGTTCGATTGGATGCAACCCGAACCGACCATTGATCTGACCAAACCGGCTGCTGCCCCGAGTCTGTGGCTGCTGGATCCGGACATGGTGTTTCTGAATCACGGCTCGTTCGGAAGCTGTCCCGGCCCGGTCTTGGAATTCCAAGAACGGATTCGGCAGCGCATGGAGCGCCAGCCTGTGCGGTTCTTCGTTCGCGACCTGGAAGGGCTGCTGGATGAAGCCAGATCGGCTCTGGGACAGTTCGTGGGCGCCGCACCGGCGGACCTGGTCTTCGTGCCCAACGCAACTGCGGGGATCAACGCGGTCTTACGCTCGCTGCAGTTTGGCCCGGGCGACGAGCTGCTGACCACCAATCACGCCTACAACGCCTGCTTAAATGCGTTACGATTTGTGGCTGAGCGCTCCGGCGCGCGGGTGACGGTAGCCACCATCCCCTTTCCTGTCTCGGATACCACGGCGGTGACCGAAGCGGTCTTGAGTGCCGTCACGCCCCGCACTCGACTGGCGTTATTGGACCACATTACCAGTCCCACCGGCCTGATCTTCCCCATTGAACAGTTGGTTGCCGAGCTAACGGCACGTGGAATTGACACGCTGGTCGATGGCGCCCATGCGCCGGGGATGGTGCCAGTGGACCTGCGCCAGTTGGGCGCAGCTTACTACACCGGCAACTGTCACAAATGGCTCTGTGCACCCAAAGGAGCCGGCTTCTTGTATGTGCGGCCGGACCGTCAGCATCTCATCCGGCCTTTGGCTATTAGCCACGGCGCCAATTCACCCCGCACGGACCGATCCCGGTTCCAGCTCGAGTTTGGCTGGACCGGCACGGTGGACCCGTCGGCTTGGTTAACGGTCCCTGAGGCTTTGCGGTTCATGGGGTCGTTACTGCCAGGCGGCTGGCCTGAGCTGATGCAGCGCAACGCTGCTCTGGCCCGAGCCGCCCGCCGCAAGCTATGCGACGCGTTGGGCCGGCCGTTGCCTTGCCCCGACGAAATGATGGGCGCACTGGCTGCGGTGCCCATCTGGGACGCTGCCGAGGCTGGCCCGCCGAAGTCACCGCTGTATCAAGACCCGTTGCACGATTGGCTATGGGACCAGCATCGAATCGAGGTGCCCATCATTCCTTGGCCGGCGCCGCCGCGGCGCTTGGTGCGGGTGTCGGCTCAGCTTTACAACTGCCTGGGTCAGTATGAACGCCTAGCCCAAGTGCTAGCTCAGGCAGCCCAGCAACGGCGGTTGTAAAAGCAGCCGACTCGCACGACGTGCCTGGGACCAATGCTCCCGCGCAGCGCCGCGCGCGGCAAACACAAGCCCACTCGCTGGTAGGACGAGCCGGCGCCATCCGCTCTGCGGCCTTGCCAAGCCGGCAACCCATTCGTCTTACGCCATCCATCCGCACTGGCGCGAGCCAAGCCGCGCAAACCGCTGACCTATTCGACAATCAGAACTGGATGGCCCCCAGCATTAACGCCGGCTTCAACGGCTCCATTGTCAGCATTCCGGGCCGAATGCGCAGGAGCACTTGCGGGAGTAGAAAGAATTCTGTGTCAACGAGAGTCTGAAAATGACACCATCCACGACAACCATTGAGGCAAAAGAAAGCCGGACGGTTATCCGCGCTTCCTTCCCCTCCAGGAATGATCGAAGCGAGGCCGGCAAAAGGCGGTAGGCGCGGATGGAACCGAAGAAAAGAACTAACCACTCCTCGCCCCGAATGATCTTTTTCCCCATGGCACGACCTTTACGCCTGCCCAACCTCACCGAAGACCAGGTGCTCGATCGCCTGCAGGTGCGCCTGGTCACCCAACAGGAACGGCCCCGCTGCAACGCCCTGGTCTGTGCCCATCATGATCTGAAGAACGCCACCCTGTGGGCGAGCAGCTCCGGTAGCTGGCTGAATACCAAGGCCTGTGGCTGGCCTTGCTGGGCTGGAGCGCCCCAGTCCGGCATCTGCGCCCCCGCGACGCCTGGATCGGCTGGTCCAAAGACCAATTGGCCAGGCGCCGCCATTTCCTGGCCAACACCGCCCGCGTGTGCATCTTGGCCGATGCCCACCAACTGCCCAATCTGGCCAGCCGCGCCCTGGCCCTGTGCACCGCGGGGTTGTCCGCCGACTGGCAGGTCGCCTACGGCCATCCAATCGTGGCGGTGGAGAGTTTCGTCGATGGGCAACTGTTCGGTGCCACCGCCTACAAGGCCGCCGGTTGGATGCGCCTGGAGGACAGACCGGCTCTGCGCGTGTAGCCGAGAATTTTTTATGAGCGGCACCACCGGCCCAAACCACTGTGGGTCTGGGCCCTTGACGACAAGGCTTTTGGTGCCCTGCGGGCCTCGCCCTGTGAGATCACTGCCTCGGCCCCGCAAGGGGATCGCCAAGTCTGGATCTCACGGGGCCGCCTGAGCTGCCCCGGTTTGAAACGCAACTGCCGCCTCCACGGCCACGTTGCCAGGTGCCGACCCGCCGCTTGGTGTGGCTGTTGGACTGGTTGCCCATCGACCTGCCCGATCCCCGCCAGCCCAAGGAGTGCCAGAGCGCAGGCTAGTGTCACATTCCAGGGTTCTGGTTTGTGCTCGGGGCGGGAGGGGGTGGACCGCTGGATCAGCACTGGGAACAGCGGCTACACCGCGGCGCGGGTGCTACGGCTGCGAACTGGCCCCGTGGCGCTCAGCCGCTTGGACAATTGCTTGGAATGCCAGCTTGGGTTGCAACTGGCGGTCAAAGATAAGCGGCTGCTGCCACCAACGCCATGATCGCCGGTCGCTGGTGCCCCAGAATGTCACCCGAGAAATATGGTTTGCATGGCGACTGAAAAGCTCGAACAGCTTACCGTAAACCTCGGCCTGCCGTTTGAACGCTTCGTCGGACACCGGTTCGGCACAAGCACGGCCGCGGAACGGAAATGCGCCCGTGTTGTCGCCGGTGACAGTCAGGTCCAGCTCGCTGATGCTGACTTTCAGTCCCAAGGCAGCGTAGTTTTCGATGGCCTTCTCGACTTCGGCGAGGTTCACGTTCAGGCTCCAGTGGCCTTGGATGCCGACGCCGTGGATGGGCGCGCCTTCTTTGAGCAGGCGTTTCAAGAGCAGTAGTGAACTGGCGTGCTTGCCCCGGCCCTGGACGGCGCCCTGCTCGATCCCGTAGTCGTTGTAATAGAGTTGGGCGGATGGGTCCGCCTCGTGCGCCCACTTGAATGCCAGGGTCAGCACCTCCGGCCCGACAATGCGATACCAACTGGAGGATCGGAGGTTCTCGGTTTGGCCGTTGCCGACGTCGGCGATGGCTTCATTCACCACATCCCATCCGATCAGCCGGCCTTTGTAGCGGCCAACCACGGAAAAGATGTGTTTCTTGAGTCGCTCCAGCACCAGCTCGCGTGGGGCAGGCTGTCCGTCGGCGCCTGGCTCGAAAAACCAGCGGCCAGTCTGCGCATGCCAGACCAAGGTATGCCCCCAGACCTTGATGTTGTTGTCTTGGCACCAGCGGACCAAGGCATCTGCAGTGGCCCAGTTGTAGGTGTCTTCAGAAGGATGGATCAACTGGGGTTTCATGCAATTCTCAGGCGTGATGACGTTGTAATGAAGTTTGATGTGAGCCAGTTCGGCCTCGGAGTAACCTCGCAGATCACCCGCTGCGCCTATGAGAAACTTGCCAGCATAGGCGTCCTTCAGCCCCGTGGGTCGTTTGGGAGCTGGTCCGGCATCGGGGTTATTTTGGCTGAAGCTGGTTTGTGCGCAGATGGCGCACGCCATCAGGATAACTATGGTGTTGGACCTTTTCATCAAGATGCCACCGTCGATCAAGGCAGGTTGGCCGGTTGGGAGCCGGGGCCACGCGGATTTTGGATGGCTGACACTCATGTTGGATCGGCTGTGTCCTGGCTCAGGATCGAACGCATCGGGTTAGTGTGACGCCTATGCGGCGCCTGTCAAACCGCCAGTGTCAACTAGGCACAGCCCCGTCCTGTGGTGCGGCTTGGGCATCGGGCTTGGGGAAAAGTCGAACTCTGGGATCGGCGGTCGAGACAGCGACGCCGCCAATACTGATCTTAAACGGCAGATGGCAAGCCGGGTTGCGATCACACTGCACGCCCGAGATTCAAGACCCGATTGGGCCGACGCAACCGCAGGACTGCTGAACACGAACGCTGGTGTGCAACGTCCAGGCTCAGGGCCGTCAGCTTAGTTTCAGTAGGCACAGACAGGTTCATGTAACGCCCGTTGCTTGGCCGTGCGGAGACGAACGGGCGTACCGGCCCTTAGTGTCCCCCTGCCGGTATTCGCACACTAGCGGAAAACACCGTTCGGGCTGGGAATAGGCGCGGCAATGGCCAGGCCGCATATCCGTGGAATTGACGTGAGCCTGCACTGTCGGATGAGTCGAGGCTAGGCCGTGGTCGTACAAAGCCGGCGCGTTAGAGTCGGCCTGCGCGGCCGGGGGTTGGGCGGTAAACAATTGTTCTACGACTGGAGCCATGTTGAAGGTATTGCATAGGTCCGGCCCTTTGCGGTATTGGATCATTGGCCTGAAGTCGCACGGATCATTGCAATGCTCCCACATACTGCGCCGCCCAAGGCTGCGGTGGGTGTTTCGGGGGTGACGCCCCCCATGAAAACAGTCAGGCGGCCAGGGGCTCTTGGTGCCAGTGCAGACAGGTATGCCTGTCCTTTGGTTGCCGAGGGCCATGCTCAGCCAAGTGCCGTGGAGCTGGGCGCGTAGTTCCAGGCCGTTCCATGGAGAGTGTGGTGCTAGCAGTCGATCCGGATTGTGGGCCCGCAGGGAGGCGCGGTTAAGTTGGGCGACCTTGGACGGCGGGCCACAATATCTACGCACCAGCGAGAAGGCGCTGTGGCGGCTGGCCATTAGCCGCCTGCGCCACCAGAAGGCCGAGCGCTGAACGGAACCTGTTTGTGCTTAAATGTCCGGACTTCGAGACCGCGGTCTGCAAAGCCTATTTGGCGGGCCCAAGCTTATCGCTGACGCGGAAGAAATCGAAATCGACAAACCCGCCTGCGGTTTTGGTGGCGTAATAAAACAGCCCGAAACGATAGCCCATGAAATGGGGCAGCGTATAGGCCATCTTCAATTCGTTGCCGATGGCAATCCACGATTGGCCGTCCAGGCTGTAAAAGAACCGGGCCGTATCGACACGATTCTTGAAATCGCACTCGGCCTTCAGGAAAACGGTGTTCTGAACCAAGGGAACCGCCTGCACCTGGACCGTGGCTCCGGATTTGGCGTTGACCATCACCACGTAGTTGGACTCGGCGACGCGCTGGACGCCCACCCAACCGTACTGCCGCTGCAACAGGGCAAGCCCCGCGCAGTCCCCGTCCTTCATGTGGGTTACGTCCAGTGCGGTGGTGCCCGAACATTCCGGCCCGAAGGTCCGTTGGGTGAGAGTGTTGCGGGCCTGCAGAAAATCCGGGTCCACACGTCCACTGGTCAATCGCAGGAAACCCGGGCGCTGCGTCAGTGACCAAAATCGGTTGTCGGGGTTGTGATTCCATTGCCAGACCAGCGGCAGGAGGCGGTCGCCCGGTTTGCGGTCAAATTCATCCGAGGCCACAATGCCCGGAATCGGGCCCTTGTTAGGGGGCAGATTAAGGGTATCGGGCACCTTGCCTTCCACGCCCAGCACCGGCCAGCCATCCACCCATTTGACCGGGACCAGATATGGGATGCGGCCCACGGCGCCGTAATCGCGGAACAGGTAGGCATACCAATCGCCCTGGGGCGTATCGATGAGGCCGCCCTGGGCCACGCCTTTGTCCTGCAGGGCCAGGCGTCCTTCATACGGACCGGTGATCTTGTCGGCCCGATGAATGATGACGGTGCGCATGCCGCCCCGAGGCCAGGTGATGTTGAACAGGTAATATTTGCCGTTGACCTTGAACAACTGCGAACCTTCCGCCGGCAGGCCGATGTTCGGCCCGGCCACAGCACTGGCATTGGAGATGATGATCTGGTTAATGCCGTCGGGTTTCAGCCCGGACAGATCGCGGGTCAGTTCCACCAGGCGCAGGTTGCCCGCGCCGTAAATCATATAGACCCGCTCGTCGTCATCGAAAAACAGCGTGTGGTCGTGCAGCGAAGGACGAAACGAATGGGCCACCCACGGCCCTTGCTCGATGTTGCCGGTTCGATAAATGTGGGTGCGCCCGGTGGTGCTGGAGAAGGTAGTTGCGTAAAAGGTGCCCCGATGATAGCGCAGGCTGCTGGCCCAGGAACCGGCGCCGTAAGCGTTGCGGCCGTTCTGCAAGTTCAGCGCCTCATGGTCCGCCAGCGTCTCGTACGCGTAACTGACGATCTCCCAGTTCACCAGGTCCTTGGATTTCATGATTGGCAACCCGGGACTCATGTGCATGGTGGTGCTGCTCATGTAGTAGGTATCGCCCACACGTATCATCGCCATGTCCGGCACGTCGGCGTGCAGGATTGGGTTGCGGGCGGTCTGGGCTACGGCGGGCGCTTGGGCCGCAAGGCTTACGCCAAGACACACCAGGCAACGGTAGAGGTGCGATTTCACAGGGCATTAAAACTCATTGGTTGAAGGTCATCGGCACAAGTAAGGGTGCGGCTGTCAGACCTGGCCGGGGAGCAACGGTTGTGAGCAGTCCTGTGGTAACGGCAGCCTGGACCTCGGACGTGCTACCATGGTTTCTACCGATTTGATCCGGGCTTGCTGGACCAGGCGCTCTGGGGAACCGTGGCTTGAGCGTCGAGCTTGGACTGGCCGTGGCATCCCAAATCCCGGGAGGATGCGGTCTCAGGGTTGCACTGTTGGACCGTTCTGCGCCCCGAAGCGATGCCCCGTCGGGCGCATGATGGGGCCGGCCTCGCACCGGCGCATGCGCGGCTGAAGGGCGATGGGACCTGAAAAAGTGCAAGCCGCCCCGCATTCGCTGGGCCGACAGATCGGTCTGGCTCCCTGGCCCCAGGGACCAACGATGCAGTCGGAACGCCTAAGACCATTCTCAACCGGATTGGACATTCGGCCAGGTTTGTTTACCGGAACATTCGCTTGCACGCAATCCGAGACAAACTGCGAATCGAGCCACCGATTGAACAGCATCGGAGCCCGTCCAGCGAATGCGCGCAATGCATCCAACGGGCTTCGGGTGACGATTGCCTGCCGGATCGAGCGTTGGGTTTCCGGGCCGCTGCGGGCATCAAGACGTCTTGCTTGGATGCGTCCTGCAACGGATGAGCTCTCCAGAGGACTGTGTAGTCGGTCAAGCACGTCAGTTGAGGCAAGCTGCGTGAGAACGCCCTTTGACTCTGACCACGATGAGGCCTTGGCAGTGTAAGCGTGCAGCCTATCCGAGCACCACGCTGCTTGGGTCTAAGAGCAAGGACGCCAGACTTTCGGCCGGGCGCCCTGCGCCCCTAGCCACGCTGGTGCGTTCTCGGCGCCTTTGCTCGGAGGCAAAGCGCGACTATGGCCTCAAGGTGCCGATGCTGACCGGCTGCCATGACGCCGCGCCAAGCCTGGTCCGGATATGTTGGTGAGCATACGGACTGCGGCATGGATTCGGGGTGCCCAAGACCCGAAGCGCTGCCCGGGCGGGCACTGGGGAGGGTCTGACCACTTCTTGGCCGGAACCTTCTGTGCGGTGTGGCTGATCGTCAGGCGGAAGCCACTCCGATGACCTTGGGCATGCGCCGCTGCAACGCTACGCCGGTGCCTATGGCATCGCGGTCTGGTCTGCTAGGAGCCTGTCGGACTTAGCAGGTCTCACGTTCGTAACATCTTGATTGTCAAGCTGTTAATTTTCCGCGCCAAAATGTCTCACCGTTGATTATCAAGCACTTACGTCGAAAGTCCGACAGGCTCCTAGCATCCGACCGGCTGTTCCGCCACCGAAAAGGCGCCGAAGCTGGTCGGTAGCATGGATGCATCTCCCAGATTCTGGGGCGCAACTGCCCAGGGCCTATTCAAGGCTTGCTCTGAGCGCGCAGCATTTCGAGGCGGCGGGCTCGGAATTCCGATCCTTGCTTCCATTCCGGCCACTGCGGGTCGTTCGCAACGGCTCGGCCGACAGCGATCAGCAGTTGGATGTCTTGGACTGCGCCTTCCAGGTCCCAATCGGGTTTGATCACGTCGCTGGGCTGGTGATAGTCGTGGGCAATGAACTCGGCGCGCTTTTGTTGGCCGTATCCAGGTGGTTTACCGATGTAGTCCAGGCCGCTAGTAAAGTACAGGGCGGGCACACCCACTTTGGCGAACTCGAAATGATCGGCCCGGAAGAATCCGCCTTTTTCAGGCTCGGCGTCTGAGACGATAATTCGACCCTGGCGTTCGGCTGCGGCCTTGAGCAGATCCTCCAGAGTGCTCTGGCCAAAGCCGATCACGCTCACGTCGCGGGTTCGGCCCCACGGATTGAGGGCGTCCAAGTTCAGATTCGCCAGGGTGCATTCCAGTGGATACAGCGGGTGCGTAGCATAGTATTTTGCGCCCAGTAACCCTTGTTCCTCCGCGGTGGTGGCCAGAAACAGCAACGTTCGCTTCGGTCGCGGTTCTGTGGTGACGAACTGGCGAGCGATCTCGATCAGCCCGGCCACGCCAGTGGCATTGTCGCGCGCCCCGTGATACACCGGGGCGCCGCTGGTTTTGTGGTCGCGGCCCAGATGATCCCAATGCGCAGAATAGAGCACATACTGATCTTGAAGCTTTGGATCCGCGCCTGGAAGTTTGGCGATCACGTTGCGCGAGGTCACTGGCCGGATGGTGTTTTTGACGGTGAAGCTGGCCTGGATGCCGAGCCTGACCGGCTTAAAGTCGGGGCGAGCAGCAGCGCGCTTGAGTGCCTGGTAGTCATGACTCGCAGCGGCCAGCAGTGTCTTGGACTGATCCATGGTGATCCAGCCCTCGACAGCGGCCACAGCGCGGTTTTGGTTTGGCGCCTGCAATTCGAACAGCTCGCCCCTCTTACTATTGACGACCACCTCGAATGGGTAACCGGCCGGGCCGGTCTCGTGAACGATCAGAGCCGCTGCGGCGCCGCGGGCGGCGGCTACCTCGAACTTGTAAGTCCAGCGCCCGTAGTAGGTCATGGCCCGGCCCTTGAACATCCGCTCGTCTAATTTCGATTCATCGTTCGGGTCAGGCACCGGCGGATCACCCACCAGCACAACGATGGTTTTGCCCCGTACGTCCACCCCTTTGAAGTCGTCCCAGCCATACTCAGGTGCCACTACACCGTAACCGACGAACACCAGCTCGGAATCGGCCACGGTGACCTCCGGCACAAACCAGCGCGACCACAGCACGCATGCCTCCGGGATTTTCAATTGCACCCACTGATCCGCCACGCGGTAGGCAGCGCTTGGCTCGCCGGTAATCCCAACCATCGGGACATTCTGAACATAGGTGCCGTCCGAATTGCCCGGTTCCAATCCGAGCGCTTGGAACTGCTTGATCAAGTAATCCACCGTCTTGGTCTCACCCACCGTCCCAGGCGCACGGCCTTCGAACTCATCGGAACTGAGCACCTTGACGTGCTCCAACAGCCGGTGGGCCATGAGGCTGACTTCGGCGCCAAAACCCACCCAAACCGGGCAGAGCGCACAGGCACCTGCCAACATAACGGGCAGGAGGATTTCGGCGCAGCTAGCGATCGATCTGAGGTCGGCGCCTCGGCGATAGCTCATCCGGAGCCAGCCTGCCCACGATTGCGACCTCGCACAAGGCCGAACTCGGCTTGCCAAACCCGCACGGAGCGTCCATACGGATTCAATGCCGGGGACGTTGGATGGCATTTGACTGGGGCAAAGTTGCGGCCCGGTGCGCGCTGGGCCCTACAAAACCGCGATCCTCGGCCACCCAGCCCCGGTAGCCGCCGACGTGAGTCGGCGGATTGATTTGTAAGGCCGGTGCCAGGTCCGCCGTCTTACGACGGCGGCTACGAGATTGGCCCCCTAGCCCCGTAGCCGCCGGCGTCAGTCGGCGGATCGATCTGTCAGACCGGTTCCAGATCCGCCGCAGCCTGGCGGGTCCGTTGCCGGACTCCGCAGATCATCGGGGCGCAGGCACCGCGGCGCGGTGCCCTGAAGGTAGCCGTGGGTTCTAACCCACGGGTCGCGTGCTTGAATGTGGGCAGCCGGTCCAAGCGAGCCAACTCTTCCAAGCCAGGAGCGGCTTTGGCGGATGGCAACAACGCCAGCCATACAAACGCCCGAACTGCAAGGCAAACCAAGCGTTTTATGGTGGAATGGTTACCCTTGGCTGCGCCAGCGGCATCCAGATTTCTGTCTCGTCAAGCCCGAGCGGGTCGTCTTGGCCCTTGGACACAGCCGGGGGGCCAAAGGCACGATGTGGCGGGGCGCTGAGTTTTCGGTTCCAGCGCGTGGATCGGCGCGTTGCCAGGCTAGCGGGTTAGCTCACCCGCCGGTGCCGGCTGCTGGGCGGACACTCGAGTTGATCGGGCTCAGCTTCACCAACACCACCCCACGCCGCGGCACCGGCGTTTGGAATTGGCCTTCGAACACGCCCAAATCTTTCTGCCGCCACAGGTCTCGCACAGCCTGTTTGCCAGTTAGACCAAGGTCGGTCCAGCGGGCGGTGACGGTGGTCTCGACTTCCCCTTGGTTAAACAAGCCCACGGCCTTGGTGCCGTCAGCCAGGTCTTTAACCATCAGGAAGGTGTCCTCGGTCTGGCCAACCACGGCGGCGCATTGGCCCAGCGGGTCTTGGTCCACGTCGATCACCTCTGGATTACACAGCACGTTGATGGTGAACTCGTCCAGCCGCCCCATGTCGCCACTGTAAAACAGCGGGGCGGCCATCAGGCACCACAAGCTCATGAAAGCGTATTGTTCGTTGGGACTCAGCGGGCAGGGGGCAGGTAAACCGCCGCGGCGCGCATCGCCAATGTAACCGATCTGGATGTAGTCCGGGTCGTTCCATGCGCCTGGTTTGGACCAGGCGCGGTGCTGGGCGTTGCGCAAGGCCACAGCAAAGATCCGGTCCAACTCGAACCCCAAGTCGCCTGCCGTGCGCCAGCAATGGCCTCCGACTTCGGCACCCCATTCCCACACCTTGCCCATGCCGTATTGGCACAGGTTAAAGACGATATCGCGCCGTTGTTGCTTGAGGATGTCGCCCATGAGTTTGTAGGGCTTCTTGAGCTTGACCGGCTCTGGATCGGGGTCGTTTTTGGCGATCTCGCCGTAGGAACACCAGTCGTATTTGAGGAAGTCAAAGCCCCAGTCGGCAAACTGCCGGGCGTCCTGGGCTTCATGCTGCCAGGAGCCGGTAAACCCGGCGCAGGTGCGCGGACCAGGCGAGGTGTAGATGCCGGCTTTGAGGCCCTTGGCATGGATGTAATCGGTCAGGGCTTTCATGTCGGGAAAATGTTTGTTGGGCAGGATATTGCCTTTGGTGTCGCGGGCGGGGCCGACCCGCAGCGGGTCCCGGTGTTTGGCGGCGTTCATCCAACAATCGTCGACGCTGACGTATTGATAGCCCACATCGGCCATACCGCTGCTGACCATCACGTCGGCGGCTTGGCGCATGAGCGCGTCGGTGATCCGGTCGTAGTGCGCATACCAGTGGTTCCAACCCATCGGCGGGGTCAGGGCCAACATGTCCCCAGCTACGATGCGGAGCTGGCGAGTCGCCTGGCCGTGAGCATTTTGCGCACGCAGCCTCACCACATACTCGCCCCGAGGCGGCGCAGTGCCCGTGATGATGCCGGTGTCCCGGTCCAGGTTCAGGCCAGCGGGCAGGTTTTCGGCGTCGAACCGCATGGGCCGCTGGCCTGTTGTGGGCACACGGTAGATGAAAGGGTTACCAGGCCGACAGCCATACACTGTAGGGCCGTTGATACGCGGAGCCGGCCCGGGCTTGGGTGTGAGAATCACTCTTTCTTCCGCAGGCCCATCAATGGGCTTGGGCGGAGTGCCGCTTACGATAAACCTGGCCTCAGCCCAATCCGCATGGTCGTAATTGATGCCGTCCCCGCCATCGGCCACCAACAGCAGCAAGGTTTGCACACCGCGCAAGTCCACATCCACAGGCCGTGGAGGCTGACCGGGTTTCATGAGGCCGGAGTCCCAAAGCTTACGGCCATCGCCATAAATCTTAAACACGACCGATCCTGGTCCACCGGCAGCGTCATCGACCCCCACGCTGGCCAGGAACCGCTCGGTGCCGCCAGCCAGCTCCAACCACAGCGCGCTCCGGGCGTGTGTGCCCACACCCTGCGCAAAGGTCTGACCGCCAATGGCCAAGGGTTTCTCCCGAATGGAGCGGTTGACTTGGGGTCGGCCCCAGCCTTGGCGCATCTTCGAAAGGTCCAACGTATGCAGCCACACCGTTTCAGCACCCACAGCCGCGCTGGCCGCTACTGCAACCCAGAACAAGCAGAGCACTTTCATGGCTGGCAGCCTAATTGCAGACCCGCCAGATTGGCAAACCTGCGATTGGCATCCTCGGCCTGCCGCACCTTGCGGTAGAGCCAGTGGCTCCGAGAACCCGCAGCTAGCTCCACACCGGCGCCGACGGATGGAGCTGAGCGAGCTTCCACGCGCCATTCATTCGGGCTTCAGGTCGGCTCGGGCTTTGATCGCCTCCAACATCCGTTCCCAATACGGGCGCAGGAAAGGTGGCGCTTCCAAACTGTCCAGCGCGTACCGGCGGTCAGCTCGGCTCAAGTCCAGCACCGCGGTGATCATCTCTTCTTGATACCAGCCTGCTTCGGCCAACGGCAGGCCATTGGGCTCGCGGATGAACGATTGGCCGCTGGAGGTTTGGCGGCCTTCGGGGTCTTGGCCAACGGTGTTTGCCACGCAATGAAAGATGCGGCTGTTTGGCCCAGCCGGTTGTTGCGCGCGGCCGGAGGTGCGTTTCCACACCACAGCCTCGACTTCATCGGAGCTACAGGAAGGATGAAACAGAATCTGAGCGCCCAGCATTGCAGGTAGCCGATACAGTTCTGGGTGCCGACCATCCCGGCAGATGACCAACGTGCACAACACCCCGTCAATCCGGAACAGCGACAGCTTGTCACCGCCGCGGCAGTAGCGCTGTTCGTCTTGGCCAGCCAGATGGACCTTGGCGTATTCATGGACGATCGTGCCGGCAGGCGAAATGACGTGGGCCAGGTTCAAGTACCGATCGGGCGTCTTGCGGATGGTGCCCACGATGGCCCACAGCCCCGCAGCGGCCACCGCCCGGCAAGTTTGGTCCAGCGCGTCCTGCACCGCTTCCGGCGCCAGCCGAGTCACGTAAGGAAAGTAGTACCCGGTCAAGTTGGCCTCCGGGAACAGCACCACCCGGCTGCCTTGCGCTGCGGCCAGGCGGATGTAATGGCAGGTGCGCTCCAGGTTTTGCTCCAAGCTTCTGGCCCAGTGCAGTTGCACACAGGAAACTTGCAATGTGGTTGGTGCGGTCATCATAAGCGTGAGGCGGGACGTGTTCTCAGGCTGAAGTCAACAAAACCTGGCCCTCAGACACTGGTATGGCTGAGAGGCGGTAGCAGACTGGTGCATGGCACGGCAATAGGTGCCTTCACTGGCTACGGACCCAAGGGGGGCGTGGGCGCTTGCGCTTTGCGCCGGCGCGCGGCAGCTTCCCGATACAACCCGGCTGTGGCCACTAACCCCACCAGCACGCACACCACAATAGCCACAGCACTCCACTTGATCCGGTGATGCACCTCCTCGGCGGTGGACATTGGGATAAAAGCCGCCTCAGCCAGCCCCAACACCATGGTGGATAAACACAACGAATAAAGCGCCCCGCCTACCGCCCACAACGCGGCCACTCGACCGGCCTTGTGCGCCAGCACCCCAAACCACACCGCCGTTAACCCTGCAATGATCCACGGCAAAATCATGGCCCTTTCTGTTGCCACGCCAGCCAATTGCCGGCAAGCCTAAAGCCCGCACCAAAGCCCAGCGCGCATCCTATTGCCTTGCCGTCCGCCGACTCACGTCGGCGGTTACCCATTTGTCCGGTAGCCGCCGCCGTAAGGCGGCGGACCTAGTGAACTCGGTGGATCAATCCGCCGGCTCACGCCGGCGGCTACCCGTTTGTCTGGTAGCCGCCGCCGTCAGGCGGCGGACTCTGCCGATTCAAGTCCGCCGGCTTACGCCGGCGGCTACGGGTGTTGTCCCAGCCAAAAAAGCGCTGGTGATTCTGGCTCGGAGCTTCTATGTCAAGGCCCATGCGGGCTTATAGGTGGGTGTACGTTGGATTCGGGCTCAGCCTGACGGTGGGTGTTCAGGCCGAGCCTGCGGTCGAGTTGACGCTGGTTGGTGACTGGGCAGTGCGGGTGATGGTGCGGGGCGCGCAAGGGCAAACCGCCGTAATCCAAGTGCCGCCGCCCACACAATGCCAGGTCGATGCGGAGCGATACGATGCGCTGCCGGTGTTTGACTCGCGAGCGCCCGGCTGGCTTAAAGGCGTACGGCTACGCGGCGTGCGCGCCCAAGAAACCACCACCCCGGGCTTGATGCTGCCCGATAGTTTGAAGATCCGCGCTGGCCCGGACCCGGATGCCGAGGTTTTCGAGCCAGGGCGCGATTACCAAGCCGACTTGCACTGGGCCACAGTCGGGCGCCTGCCCCAAGGCCGCATCCGAGCCAACCAACCGGTCTGGGTCAGCTATCGGCACTGGCAACTGCGCCTGGATAGCATTGTGCTGACTCCCCAAGGCCAGATCCAGTTGCGCAGTGGCCAGCCGCAATCGGCTGCACCCCTGCCACCAGATCTGGCACCGGGCGAACAGCGCCTGGCCAACGTGTGGGTGTGCGGTGGGATCGCCAAGCTGAGCCCTGACCACTTGTTTCCCATTCTCGAAACGACCTACCCCGAACCGCCCAAGAGCTCTCCAACTCCAGCAGAGCGACTGCTGCCCCAAGCGATGGCCCGGCTCCGGACCGGCCAGCCCTTGCGCATCTTGGCTTGGGGCGACAGTGTTACGGACGGCTCCTACTTGCCTGATCCAAAGCGGCAGCGGTGGCAGGAACAGTTCCTGGCTCGGCTCCAAGCCCGGTTTCCCCAAGCCCGAATCGAGTTGATTACCGAAGCGTGGGGCGGGCACAACACCGCGCATTACCTGGCCGAGCCGCCCGGCAGCCCGCACAATTACCGAGAAAAGGTCTTGGGTGCCCAGCCGCACTTGGTGGTGTCGGAGTTCGTCAATGACGCCGGCTTGAGCCCCGCACAAGTCGAGGAACGCTACAGCCGGTTCCTGGCTGATTTCCGCAGCATCGGCGCCGAATGGATCATCTTGACCCCGCATTACGTGCGTCCGGACTGGATGGGGCTGAACCGCGAGCGCGACATTGACGACGACCCGCGGCCGTACGTGGCTGGACTGCGGCAGTTTGCCGCCCGCCATTCACTCGCCTTGGCCGATGCAGCCGCACGGTACGGCCGGTTGTGGCGTCAAGGCCTGCCTTACACCACGCTGCTGCTCAATTCGATCAATCACCCCGACGCACGCGGGCTGGAGCTGTTTGCCGACGCGCTGATGGCGCTGTTCCCTTAAGGCTCGGGCTTCCGGTTAGTTCAGGACGGCCATGCATCGCCTTGGAGTCACTTCGAGTTGGACCCGGCCTGGGCGGCTGCGCACTTGAAGCCGGCTGGGTGCTCCGATGCACTACTTGGTTAGTGCCCAAGCTAGCGAGCAGTTCTTGTTGGAGGAACTGCAGCGGCGCTTTCCGGACCGCACGCATCAGCTTGTAGCTCCGGGCCTAGTGAGTAGCGACCTGGCCTTGTACACTGCTCCTCGGCCGGTGCTGGCCTTTGCGCGGCAATGCTTGCCGGACGCTACCGAGCGTCGGGCTGAGTCGATCCGAGCCTGGGCCGAACTGCTCTGGGCTACGGTGTCGCGCTTGCCCGATCAACAGCCGTGGCGCCTGCATGTAGTGCCGCATTATGGGGCTCGGCATGCAGGTCAGAGCCGGTGCCAGTTAATCCGTCAGGCCTTGGTCGAGCTACTGCGACGCAAACGGCGCGGTCTGTTGCGGACGCTGCAACTGGAGCCGGTGCCTTTTGCGCCAACCGATTCGCTGGTGCAACTGCTGCTGCTGGGCCCCGAGCGAGGGCTGTTATCGGTGGCCCCGGCACCCTGGCCGTGGCAACTGCGTCAACTACTTAGCCCGTTCCCCAAAGGCCAAGTTGCCGTGCCGCGCAACAAAGCGCCGCCCAGCCGCGCTTATGCCAAACTGATCGAGGCCGAGCTACGGTTGGGGTGCCGCATTGGGCCCGGTGAGCTGTGTGTGGACCTTGGGGCAGCGCCTGGCAGTTGGACGTATGTGGCGGTGCGACGCGGCGCCCGGGTCATTGCCGTGGACCGCGCGCCGCTGCGCCCGGATCTGATGCGGCATCCACGCGTGGAATTTCATCGGGGCAACGCCTTCACATTCCGCCCCAGCCAACCGGTGGACTGGTTGTTGTGCGACGTGATTGCCGCGCCGAGTCGGACCATTGCGTTATTGCTGGATTGGGTGCACCATCGGCTTGCGCGCCGGTTTGTGGTCACGATCAAGTTCAAAGGACACAGCGATTACGGGCTGTTGGAGCCGTTGAAGCAGCAGCTAGCTGCGGCCTGCGCCGAGTTTTGGCTGAAGCGGTTGTGCAGTAACAAAAACGAAGTGTGCGCCTTCGGCGTCGTGTGGTCAGAAGCCACGTTGGCGGCACCTGGCTAGGACGGGTATGGCGGTTGCACGCATCACGGGTTTGGTTCCTGCCACCTTTACTCCATTTGCTCCAGACGGTGCGCTGGAGTTGGGGGTGGTGCCGCAGCAAGCCGAGCATTGCCTGGCGGCTGGGATCACCACCGTGTTTATTGGGGGCACCACGGGCGAATGTCATTCATTGAGCCTGGCCGAACGCCAAGCGCTGGCCCGGCGCTGGTTCGAGGTAGCCCAAGGCACGCCGCTGCAGATTGTGGTGCACGTGGGAGCCAATTGTCTGGGTGACGCGTGCGCATTGGCCAGGCAAGCGGCGGAGCTTGGGGCTCGGGCCATAGCCGCCATGGCACCGTCCTATTTCAAGCCGCGCACCGTCAGCGCCCTAGTTGACTGGTGTGCCGCCATCGCCGCCGCGGCACCCCAAACCCCTTTCTACTTCTACGACTTCCCTGCCCTCACCGGTGTCAGTTTGCCCATGCCCACATTTCTGGCCCAAGCCCAAGAACGCATCCCGAACTTGGCCGGCCTGAAATTTACCAATCCAGACCTGCTGGCTTACCAGCTTTGCCTGCACGCTGCGGAAGGCCGGTTCGACGTTCTGTATGGTATTGACGAGTGGTTACTGGCCGCCTTGGCCTTGGGCGGCCAGGGCGCGGTGGGCAGCACCTACAATTTCGCTGCGCCGCTGTTTCAGCGGCTGTTGCAGGCCTTTCGACGGGGCGATCTGACCAGCGCACAGACCGAGCAATTCCGTGCTGCTCAACTGATCCACCTGCTTTCGGGCTACGGTTTCTTGGGCGCTGCCAAAGCCGTCATGCAGATGCTGGGGGTCAAAGTTGGGCCGGTGCGCCCGCCCCTGGACAATCCCAGCCCGGAGCAAGTCGCTACCCTACGCCGCCAACTGGAGCAGCTTGGCTTTTTTGACTGGGTCAAACCTTAGGTCACGTATCTGGTCGTCATGCAACTACTGCAGCCGGCTGAACTGAATCGGTTCGTTGACCCGACCATCCCTTTGAGCTGGGCTGTCCGCTGGGGCCTGATTAGGCCGCTGTGGCCGTTGTTGCTGGTATCCTGGGTGGCGGTTGTCGAAGCAGTTGCCATTCAGCTTCTGCTTAGTGAAGTCAGCGCGGAGAGCGCTATCAGCCGGATGTTAATCGTCACGGTGGCCCTACCGGTTGGCCTATTTTGTGGTTTGGAGTTGTCTGTGCGCTTGGGCCACTGGACAGCGAGGCGCCTGCAAATTCGGGACCGAGGGGTCCGCTTTTCGCATGCCAAGCATGGTAATGTGCCCTGGAAACGAGTGCTGCTGTTCAGGATCCAGCCTATCAGCGGTCAACCCGGGCTTGCGAAACTCTCCATTGAATACGCCATCGACAAGAAGGCCAAACGGAAGCGCACTTGGTCGATCGTTTTGGAGCACCCTGACCAGACTGCGGCGTTGAGAGCCCAACTTGGCCAGCAGCGCGACCGGGGAGTCCTGCAGGCGCCGCTGGTTGAATTGCCGGAGCCGGTGGAGTCAACCAAAACGCCCATTCGGATACTTGGGGTGGGCCGGGGGGCGCTCGGGTGGTATGTGCTCGCTCATGGGCTCGCATTGTTGGGGGCCGGACTGGTCCTAGACCGACCAGACCGACAGGAGCGCTCGACCTTGCCTGAACAGCGAACCAAAGCCTTCCACACCATCGCACAGCACTTCTCATCGGCCGAGCAGTTTCGCCAATTCATCCTGTTGACCGGCGCTGGCCTGACTGCGTGCGGGCTGGGCTTCTATGCCTGGGGAATGAGAGCCATGCTACGGAAAACATGTAGCCCGGAGCGCGATGGAGATCATGACCGAAGGGACCGGTGAGGTTGCTTGAACGGTAGAACCTGGGATAGGACTTGTTTGATCAGGGGCAGCCGGAAGTCCGCCTGACCACATCTTGCACACGCTGCTCACCAGCGAGCAGTTCGGGCCGGTCGGAAGTGCGTCTCCGGCACGCCACGAGCCGGCCCTGAAAAGCGGGCTGGACCGCACCGCCCGATCAGTTGCCGCCGATGGCCCGGTCGGACCGCTCTGCGTCCTTCAAGCCTTCTACAATAGCCGGGCCACTGCGGCATCCGGAATTGCGCCACAATTGCGTTTGGTGCCAGCTTACCACCGACAGGACCAGGCAGCCAAGGAGCGGGCGGCCAATTTGACAGGCAGCGGTGTCAGGACATTTTCAGCGGCGATTAGCCCCGGAGGGCGGGGCGGAACAACCAGATAAACCAAGCAGACAACGAACTTATGTTTTGTTTTCAGTGCGAGCAAACCTCGAAAGGCACCGGATGCGTGGACCTGGGCACGTGCGGCAAAGATGACGAGACCGCTGCGCTGCAAGACCTGCTGGTGCATGCGGCCAAAGGCATCGCTCAATACGCGCATCGTGCACGGCAGTTGGGCGCCAGCGATCCGGCTATCGACCGGTTTCTGCTCAAAGCCCTGTTTACCACGGTGACCAATGTCAACTTTGACCCGGCTGCAATTGAACGCACGATTTTGCAAGCTGCGGTCATCCGCGACCACGCCCGCGCACTTTACGAATGGGCGGCCAAGCGGGCTGGGCAAAGTCCGGAGGCCGTCCACGGCCCGGCCACTTGGACGCCTGCATCCAGCCGAGCCGAGCTAGTGAGCCAAGGCAAGGCGGTATCGATCCTATCCCGTTGGGATCAGTTTGGACCCGAGGTGTGCGGGCTTCAGGAGCTGCTGTTGTACGGGATCAAGGGCGCAGCGGCCTATGCGGACCATGCGATGCGCCTGGGGCAAGAGAGTGCCGACGTTTATGCCTTCTTTAGCCACGCACTCAACTGCTTAGCGGAGCCGCCGGCCAGCGCCGACACGCTGTTTGAACTCTGTTTAAAGGCAGGCGAGGTGAACCTCAAGGTCATGGAGCTGTTGGACCGTGCGCATACCAGTGCCTACGGGCATCCAGTCCCCACACCGGTCCGCATCGAGCCGGTCAAAGGCAAGTGCATCCTGGTGTCGGGTCACGACTTGCGCGATTTGCATGAGCTGTTGCAGCAGACCGACGGCACCGGCATCAACGTCTATACCCATGGCGAGATGCTGCCAGCGCACGGGTATCCGGGCCTGAAGCAGTATCGGCATCTGGTGGGCAATTACGGCGGGGCTTGGCAAGACCAGAAAGAGGAGTTTGCCCGGTTCCCCGGAGCGATCCTGATGACCACCAACTGCCTCCAAGAGCCACAACCCAGCTACATACACCGGCTGTTCACCACCGGGCATGTCGGTTGGCCTGGGGTGAAGCATGTAGCCAACGGCGAGTTTAAGCCGGTGATCGAGGTGGCGTTGGCTACGCCGGGCTTTGAATCCGATGGCCCGGACAAGACCATCCTGGTCGGCTTTGGCCATCAAGCAGTGCTGAGCGTGGCCGACCAAGTATTAGCCGCGCTCCAGAGCGGGCAACTACGACACCTGTTTTTGATCGGCGGCTGCGATGGAGCCAAGGTGGGCCGCGATTACTATACTGAGTTGGCTGAGGCGGTGCCCAAAGACTGCATGATTCTGACCCTTGCGTGCGGCAAGTACCGGTTCAACAAATTGCAGTTCGGCACAGTAGCGGGTTTGCCGCGGCTATTGGACATCGGCCAGTGCAACGACGCTTATTCGGCCATCCAGATTGCGTTGGCGCTGAGCCGCGCCTTGGGCCGCAGCGTCAATGAACTGCCGTTGTCGCTAGTGCTGTCGTGGTACGAGCAAAAGGCGGTGGCCATTCTGCTCACCCTGCTGCACCTGGGCATTCGGAACATTCGGTTGGGCCCGAGCCTGCCGGCCTTTGTGCCTGCCGGTGTGTTGAAGGTGCTGGTGGACAAGTTCAACCTCATGCCCATCAGCAGTCCTGAGGCCGACCTGCAGGCCATCTTGGCTCAGGCAGCCTGAGCCAAAGGCTGAGGCGCCGATCGTCCGGCGGAGTCTGACTGTTCTGCCCCGCCGCCTGTGAGCATGGGATGGCCTGCCGGCGGACGGTTTGGCTTGCTTCCAGGCCTTCGCGTCCTCTAGCCAGGAATGATTCAGGTATGGCTGACAAAGGGCGGTAGGCGTGGACAGAACCAAGAAAAAAAACTGAACACCTTTCGTGCGGTGTGCTCTTTGCTCTCCATACCGACGCCTTTGCGTCTGCCCAATGCCTCGGCACAACAGGTGCCCAAGCACCTGCAGGTGCGCCTTGATCACCGGGCAGCACCGACCCCGGTGCAAAGGGCTACTCTGTGCCCGGCATCATCTGAAGAACGCTGCCTTGGTGGGCGAGCACCTCCGGTTGTGGCC
>Ga0078972_1004902_pt2 | contig 32196 bp, 27 predicted proteins | sample YelNatPaOPGAMG01_FD_67568 | JGI IMG/M metagenome (GOLD analysis project Ga0078972, IMG submission 67568) | Hot spring thermophilic microbial communities from Obsidian Pool, Yellowstone National Park, USA - OP-RAMG-01 (SPADES assembly) (version 2) | ecosystem: Environmental > Aquatic > Thermal...
GCAAGACGTTCCGCATTAGCCAGGCGTTTTTCCCTGGTGACACCGGCGCTTGGGAGAAGCTCCAGCGGGCGTTGAAGGCCCAGATTGACCCCGAAGCCTTTGAAAGGATGCGTGGTACTACCTCCTTCCCCTTCCAGGCCGGTGAGCAGGGTCGCATCGCGGTAAAGGTGATTGACTTTCGGGGGAATGAGGTGGTGAGGGTGGTGTCTCTGGATGGAGGGCAATATCCGTGAGATTTGACCCCGAAAGCCATCATCGGCGCAGTATCCGACTGAAAGGATATGATTACAGCCAACTAGGTGCGTATTTCATCACTGTTGTCACGCAGGACCGTGTATGTTTGTTCGGTGACGTTGTAGAGGGCGAAATGCAGATGAACGACGCGGGGCGAATGGTTCATCAGGTGTGGGATGAATTAGCCATGTTTTATCCAGGCGTGCAGACCGATGCGTTCATTATGATGCCCAATCACATTCACGGCGTTATCATCCTCGTAGGGGCAGGCCCCCGTGCCTGCCCTAGCCCTAGTGAAACAGGGCAACCACAGGATATAGGGCAACCACAGGATATAGGGCAACCACAGGATATAGGGCAACCACAGGATATAGGGCAACCACAGGGGGTTGCCCCTACCAATACGGGGTTGTCGCTGCCGGATGTGGTGCATCGGTTTAAAACAATGACGACGAAACGATACATCGATGGGGTCAAACAGTGTGGTTGGACGCCCTTTCGTGGTCGCTTGTGGCAGCGCAATTACCACGAACACATCATCCGCAACGAGCAATCTCTCCACCGCATTCGAGAATACATCCTCACCAACCCGATGCGCTGGGCTTTGGATCGGGAGAACCCGCATTGGGTTGGGACAGATGCGTTTGATACATGGCTGGGCAGTGTGGGCAAAGAAAACAACGGAGGAAGCGATGCTCGTTGATAACCCCATCCTCAACTCACCCTTTGAGGAGCCTACGCGGTACTGGGCCGACGAAGAACGGCAGCCGGTGCTGAAGGAAGGGCGTCGGCCGGCGGGTTATTACCTCAAGACCCGGACGCGCGGGCCCCGGGTGTCCATGCTGGAAGAAGAATTCATCCCCCTGGACCTGGTCAACACCATTCGGGAGCGGATCAGAGCCTGGCGTGAGCGCGGATACCCGGGCGTTACCCCCATCACTCGACAGTTGCTCAACCATTGGAACAACCCCGAGCGTGAGCGCAAGCTCTTCTTCTGTCAGAGGGAAGCCGCCGAGACCCTCATCTGGCTTATTGAAGCCTCGCCGGCCGAAAGGCAAGGGATCGCGATCCCCAAGGACAACGGCCTCACCCGGTACGCGTGCAAGATGGCAACGGGCAGCGGCAAAACCGTCGTCATGGGTATGGTTATTGCCTGGCAAGTGCTCAACAAGCTGGCCTACCCTCAGGACCGGCGATTCTCTGACGCAGTGCTCCTCGTCTGTCCGAACCTAACTATCCGGAACCGTCTGCAGGTGCTTCTCCCCAAGGAGTCCGGCAACTACTACGTCAAGTTTGACCTAGTGCCCCCGGGGCTCCTGGAACGGCTGCAGCATGGAAAATTCGAGATTACGAACTGGCATCTTTTCCAGCCTCAGGACGACAGCCGTTCCAGGAGTGTGGTGCAACGCGGCCAGGAGAGCGACCGCGCCTTTTGCAACCGGGTGCTCAAGGAGCTGGGCGCCAAACAGAACATCCTGGTGATCAACGACGAGGCGCACCATGCGTACCGTCCGGCGCCGTTAGCGGAGGAAGTGAAGGCCCAACTTTCCGCGGATGAGATCGCGGAGCGCCAAGAGGCCACGGTATGGGTGAGCGGGTTGGATCGCATCGCCGCAGCGCGCAGCATCAACTTCTGCGCAGACTTTTCTGCGACGCCCTTCTACATCAAAGGCAGTGGTTACGAAGAGGGCTCTCCATTTCCGTGGATCATCTCGGACTTCGGCCTCGTAGATGCCATCGAATCGGGGATCGTCAAGATTCCGCGCGTACCGGTGGATGACAATACCGGGGCGCTCATCCCCAAGTACTTCCGCTTGTGGGAGGCGATCAACCAGAAGCTGCCCGCCTCCGAGCGGCAGACTGCCCGCCGCCGCGCCAAGCCCGAGTCGGTGCTCCGAGAGGCAGAAGGGGCGTTGGCTACCCTGGCCTCGGAGTGGAAGAAGACCTTCGACGAATTCCAGCGGGCAGAATCGCGTGTGCCTCCCGTGATGATCGCCGTCTGCGACAACACAGATCTCTCCAAGCTGGTCCACGAGCATATCGCGCGGGGCAATGTGCTGCCGGAACTCGCGAACGGCCCAAGCGCCGAGGTGACGTTCCGAATCGACACTAAACTGCTTGATGAGGCAGAAACGGCCGCCGACGGCGAGACAAAGGCCGAGGCGGCGGAGCGTCTTCGGAAGGTCGTGGACACAATCGGCAAACTCGAGTGGGAGGGCGAAGGGGATCCTCCTGGGAAACACATCCGGTGCGTGGTGTCGGTCGGGATGCTCAACGAGGGCTGGGATGCCCAGAATGTAACGCAGATCTTGGGGCTTCGCGCCTTTACCTCGCAGCTTCTATGCGAGCAAGTGGTGGGGCGGGGTTTGAGGAGGCTGAACTACGACGACTTCTCCGAGCCCGAGTACGTGGACGTCTACGGCGTACCGTTCGAGGTGATTCCGGTAAAGAAAAAACCGGTGAACCGGGGCGAGGTGCCGAAGGTTCCCACACTGATCCGGGCGCTACCCGAGCGAAAACACCTTGAGATTACCTTTCCGCGGGTGGAAGGGTACGTCGTGGATGTGCGAAGCCGCATCCGGCTGAACCTAGATGGCATTCCCTACCTGGAGATCGCCCCTAGCAGCGAGCCGACCGAAGTGACGGTCAAACCTGCGGTCGGTTACCGAATCGGACGGCCCGACCGGCTGGGTCCTGGCCCGGAGGTGGCGCACGACCGCAACCCGTTCCACCGAGAGAAGCGGCTCCAGGCCACGGTGTACGAAATCGCGGCTGAGCTGACACGTCGGCTCAAAGAGCGCCGGGATGAATGGGGAGCAAGGCACACGCTCTTCCCTCAGGTGGTGAACGCCGTATGGCGCTACCTGGAGGAGCGTGTCGTCCTTAAACAGGATGCCCCGCTCGAGGAAGCTGCTCTGCTCAAGTACAAGCAGCGTATCATCGAGCGGCTGACCGAAGCCATCGAACCCGACACCGAAGCGGGCGAGCCTCCCCTCCTTCCGGTCATCGAGAGATTCCGGCCGCGCGGCTCCACAGCCGAGGTCCTCTTCCGTACCGTGCGTCCGTGTGTAGGCACTACCAGGAGCCACGTTAGTCACGTTGTACTCGATGCGCCCAAATGGGAACATAGCGTGGCGTATCAGCTCGAACGGATGCCAGAGGTGATCGCATATGCGCGCAACGACCATCTCGACTTCACCATCCCCTACGAATGGCAAGGCAGGCGACATGAGTATCGCCCGGACTATCTCATTCGCTGGCGCTGCGAAGATGGGAGTGAGCTCAACGTGATCCTTGAGGTGAAGGGTTTCGAGACGGAGCAGGACCGCCAAAAGGAGACCGCTGCCGGGCGGTGGGTGCGGGCGGTAAACCGCCACGGCGAGTTCGGCCGATGGGCATTCGCTCTGTGCAAGGACCCGGATGACCTGAGACCCCTTCTGCTGAAGAAAACGGCCGAGGCGCCTTGTAACGCATAGGCTTACCTTCCGCGCCTACCCGCGTGACGTAGGCGTACCGATTCAGATCTTCAATCTGCTCCTTTGCCTCACATCGCAGGCAGCGATTCGTCCCACCCTCCACTCTGTGCCGCTCCGCTCTTGGCCTCTCCGCCTGCTACCCTAGACGCGCCCTTGTCGCAAGATATGATTGATCTAGTCCGCGTTTATTGGTATAATAATAGCAGTATCGCCGTACTATAATCATTCCTCCGGCGGTGCAAACATCATTAGGAGGTAGCAAACTATGAAGGGATTAGGCAAAGGGTTCTGGGGTGAACCTGAACGACACCGAGCCGCCGGGCGCAAGGGAGGCCGCGCCGTGTGGCAACGTATTCGCGAGGGTACCGTGGTGTTCCATAAGCCGCCACTTACTACCATGGGCGAATCGCTAGAGTCGAGGAAATGCCTCTCTACAAAGGATAACGGAGGTACGGAAAATGAGCACTAATACAGAAGTCGCCCCCGCTTCAAGCACGGCCGGGGTCAAGCCGGTCCGACTGAACGAACTCTTCTACGAGGAGGACGGGGTGGAATGCCTAGCTGCGTTTCAGGCACGGCTGAGCTTAGACCAGCGCCCCTCGTGCGTAGATGCCGGCCATGTTGACGAGCTCTGTGAAAGCGATCCCCAAGGCTGGGAGCCCATCGTAGTCACGAAGGACCCGGAAGGGTACCTGTGGATCATTGACGGCGCTCATCGTGTGCAGGCTGCGCGTAAGCTCGGGATCCGAGAGCTGCCGGCTGTATTCGAGGAATGGCCGGGAAATGATGATGATGCCTACCTGAGATCCCTGCAACTCAACCTTCGGCACGGCTGGCCCATTACCAACGCCGATCGAAAGGCTTGGGCGAGGAAGCTGAAGAGCGTGCACCCAGACCTCAGTGAACGGGCGATTGCCAAGATGGTGGGCCTTAGTGCAGCCACCACACACCGCGCGCTTCAAATGAAGCCGCAGAGCACAACCGTTCAAAGCAACGATACCGACGCGGCACCCAGCGGCGCCACACCCACGTTGGAGATGATCTCACGCTCCTGGGCTCGTACGTTCGCGAGATTATGGCGAACTAGAGGCATCCTATTCAATTCTAAACCGCGCGACGTGGGGGTGGTTCTCGCCCGTGAAGTGCGCAAGGAGCTAGAGGATCAGGAAGCCCGGGCAGTCGCTGCAATCCTACGCTCAGCCGCGGAGGCTCTCAGTATGCGATAGACAGGATAATGCCCCCGTTTGCGATTTCCGAAGTCGTCGGGGGCACTTCCGTAGTACAGGAGAAACGCTATGTTCGCTATTTATAATACCGCACATTTTGCTCCTAGTCAAGTATCCGACGTAGACCGGCTGCAGGCACGTGCATCACTTCTCCCTCCCCTGTCCACGGGGGAGGATAGGAGGGGGGAGGTGCGCCATGCCTAGAGCTCACGCCGGCACCTATACCGTTGGTGGTATCACATACCCTTCGCAATACGCGTATCGGAAGGCCCTAGCTGCTGAGCGCGAACTCTCCGTTCACGCCTACCGCAACGTAGTCCGAGCAGAACGCACCTTCGAGAAACTCGGCAGCCGAGGACACTCCGCTTACAGCCGGGTGCTCGATGCCCTCTCATACATGCGGAGAGGGATGCCGGCCACAGAAGCAGCTCGAAAGGCGGGCACTACAACCAAAACCCTCTCCAAGTACGGCGGAGACGCCATAGCTCGCGAGGGACGCCGCATCATCGCACGATCTGAGGATAGCTTGATTAGGCACATGCTCGTTCCTACCGACTCAGGTGTCGTGGACACTTACGTCCACGGGAGCCGGGAAGCATCGCTTGTGAGTCGGTACTGGAAGGCAGTCCAACAATACATTGAGACGGGCGACTTCTCCGGCATCGCAGCATTAGCCGGCAAGAAGATTACCGTGAATGGACGGAAGGTCACACTCCCCACGGACAGACAGACCGTTGATCGCTTGATCCTTTCCGGAGAGGCAGATATTCCAGACATTTACTTGGAGGCTGCAGCATGAACGATATGGATACGCACAACGAGCGGCAACGGCATACCCAAGAACTAGAGGCGGCCGACAACGAACTGCTGAATAGGCTGCCTAAACCCGGGCTGGTGCTTTCCCTCCTGATCGCCAGTCTCGGGGTCCTCTATGTATCAGGGTTCCCTCGCCAAGACGCCGTTCAAGCCGCGGAATTCTTCAGCGCTTCTATAAAATCCTGCGTTGCAACGACTAAGAACCCCGCTCGGGATGAACGTGACGCCAGACGATGGGCCGAGCTGGGCACCTATGGTGAATGCCTGTGTGGCGAAAATGAGCCCCACGCCCTTACACACGCTCGCGATGGAACGATCCGCTGTTGGAACTGCATTGCCAAATCTGAGCCTCCCCGGGGCAAACCATCCGGCACATGCATATTCTGTGGCGAAGATGATCCGCGCTGTATCGAAAGACACCATACGCTCGGCCGCAAAGTGTCCGCCGAAACGGTGCCGGTGTGTAAGAATTGCCACGCGCACCTTACAGACGCTCAGCAGGACTGGCCCCCGCAAGCCGGTATCGCCGAGCGCAAGGTATTAGCCCACCGCGACTTCCAGGAACTACGCCGCAAACGGCGGCCGCAGAACGCAGACTTCGCTCCTCTAGCCCCCTCCCTGCCTGCGGGGAGGGATGGGGCGGGGTTACCGCCCAGGGAAGTCCACGCCGCGATACGCGCTTGCGTTGATATACCGCCTCCCGCTAAGAACCCCAATTGGAAACCATATGGGCGCCCACTTAGATTAAATGAACGCTTTCTGATCTTCGATACGGAAACGACTACGGATGAGAACCAAAGACTGCGCGTAGGATGCTTTTTGCTTGTAGATGTGAAACCAGGCCACGGAGAGGGTGGGCTCTTAGTATCAGACGATCTCCCGCCCGAGGATTATCAGACCATACTCAAATACGGAAAACAGCGCAATCTTCCCGTCTTAACCCGACGCGAATTCGTGGAGAAGGTGCTCTACCCGGAAGCCGACAAAGGGGCTGTAATCGTCGGCTTCAATTCACCCTTTGATCTCAGCCGCTTAGCCTCCGCCGATCCCGATCGGCTCCAACCTGAGAACCGACGGAACGCCTTTGCCATCTCCCGCGGCAAGCACAGAGACTCGTTTACCCTCCGTCTATCCCCGGACCCCGCGCTGCCGGATATCAGAATCAAGCCCCTATCAGCTCATGAAGCGATGATCGAATTCATAGGGAGCCGAAACACCCGGCGCAACCGCTTCTCCGGCAGGTTCTTAGACCTCCATACGTTCGTGTTCGCCATCACAGCCCAAGCACATTCGCTACGATCAGCCGGAAAAGCACTCGAAGCGAAGGTCATCAAACAGGAAGAACCCGCCGAACACGGAACGACGATAACGCCCGCATATCTAGATTATCTGGTCCGGGATGTGATGGCAACAGCCGCCCTCTTACATCGCATCCTCGAAATCTATGACCTTTACCCATTCGCTACATACGATCCTGAATACTCCCAAAAACCCGAGGATACTCCACCAACCAAACTGTATTCTCCAGGTTCTGTAGCCAAGGCCTTCCTGCGCAAGATGAATGTGTCGCCTTCATTACCGGCTCAGAAGGCGCCTCTGGAATACCGTGGATATGCGATGAGCGCCTTTTATGGCGGACGCTTTGAATGCACCCTGCGGAAAGTCTTAGCTCCGGTTGTGACACTGGACTACAGCTCCCAGTATCCTACAGTCTATACCCTCATGCAATTGCACAACCTCGCCATAGCAGCCGAGTATGAATTCGTCCATTGCCATGAGGAAGCAATAGCACTATGTGAAAGGATCCGACGTAACCCGGACCTTCTTTTGAATCGGAACATATGGCCCCGCCTGACGATGTTTGTAAAGGTGTCTCCACATGAAGACTACCTGCCGGTGCGGGCGGCGTTCAGCGGAGACGCATCCAATGTGAATATCTGTGTGACTACCGTAAGCGCCGGCGATGATGTGAGTCTCTGGTACTCCATGGCCGACATCGCAGCTTCCGTCTTGATGACAGGGAAGGTCCCGAGGATACTCGACGCCATCCGCGCTGTGCCTACTAGCCGCCAGATCCTGAACACCATCGAATTCGCTGGTGTCCGACTTGACCCCTATAATCCGAACCTATTCGCCGAGATCGTGGCCCATCGAAAACGCGTTGAAAAGAAGAACCCAGCCCTAGCTTGGGGATTGAAGACCCTGGCTAACTGCGCTACCTACGGCATCCTCTCCGAAACAGACCCGGAACTGTTCAACCACGCAGACGAGAAACGCACACTAAACATACTCTGGAGTGATCAAACAACCTACGACGCTATCGGAGAGACGGAGATCCTCGGACGTTCTGCCAATCCCTTCATCGCCCCACACGTGACTGCCGGCGGCAAACTCCTGCTCGCCATCGCGGAGAAGCTACTCCAACAACGAGGATGCTGCGTGGCTTGGGTAGCTACCGACAGCATAACCGTCGTCACAACACAGGAAACGGCCGGGGTAGGGGCTCCCTCCCTGCCGGCGGGGAGGGATGGGGCGGGGGTCCCCGACCGGGTGAAGATCCCGGCGCCTTCCGAGGAACAGCTCCAGGAACAATATGACATCCGGCCCGCGACGCATGAAGATATCGCCTACGTCCAGAACGCCGTGAATATGCTCAACCCATATCCCCGAGATGTGATTCCACAGCTCCTCAAACGCGAAGATGATAAGTGCGGATGGGGATATTCTATCTCACCTAACCGATACTGCATCATCGGCAGGGACGGCGAACTCAAACATTGGACGGAACACGGACTGGGCGCGCTCATCACCCCAAACGGCGAGAGCCTCCAAGACTTCGCACGTACCTTGTGGACTGCTGTGCTGACCGATGAAACGCCCCCGGAATGGGAGCGAACTCTAGCCCGTAGGAAGGTGCCCATCAGAACACCAGCGGAATGGAAACTAATTCGGGAATACTACCCGGATGTATCACCCTTCAACTTCCTACAACGCGTTAAACCGGCATGGGTGCTGGGAAACCGCAGGTTGACAGGGGAATGGCGCGCGCTCTATGCCCCCTACCGAGACACAGACAAAGCCTCCCTCAAACTCACCTGGATAGCTAAGCACCCAGACGGAACGACGGAGAAAGTCAAGGTCAAACCGGCCGACCCGGATGACTTAGGCACTACCTCATACGACCGCATCCCGGTTGAGACACTCTATTCCCTCTATCGGAACTTCGCGAACCATACTGATCCTAGGATGACTACACCACAAGGCGAGATGGTTCACGGAAATACTGCTGGTGTCCTTAGTACCCAACCCCTCCTCATCAAGGAAGTCTATCCCATCGGACGCGAACATAACCGACTCGAGGACGAAGCACATGACCTTCCTGAACCCATAACACTCTTCACCGGCGATCCAGAGATCAACCAGACCCCCGACAACACCTGCAACGCCGCGGTCCAGAACGCTATCGAGAAGCTCACACCCTACCCGAACGATCTAGTGGCAAAGGCGCTGGGAGTGTCGCCGCGCGCGTGGAAGAACTACAAGAGCGGAGCCCGACAGCCTGGCACTCCCACAGCACGGAAGATCATCGCGGTTTCAGTATCACTACCTGACTTACCTCCACCGACACGCGCGGATCGCAGAAGCCTTCTCCTTAATATCATAAGACAGGAGGAGACTTCAGCACCCTGCGATGAGGAAATCCTACAGCAGACACGCGAGATCATCGGCACCGTCGGTTTGCGCGCCTATGCAAAAGCGGCTGGTATTGACCCCGCGCACCTCTCAGCAGCACTCAACGGCAAGCGTCCGGTCCCCAAGTCTTGGCTCCCACAACTGGCCGCTGCTAACCGGCAAATGATGCAATCCCCCTCCCTGCTTGTGGGGAGCGACGAGGACCGCCTCCGCTAGCGGCGAAGAGCGGCACGCTCCACGTCCGGGAGACCAAAGCCACCGGGCCTAGCGGCAGAAGCCGCGGAGGGCTGAGCGTGGTGCCGGGCGCGTGCTACGATCTCGACGTTGGTGCTATCTTCGCGAATTGCTCGGCTGTTGCCAAAAAGCGGGCACGATTTCGGGAGACGGGGGAAGTACCCCGTGCGTGTCCAGTAGGCGCACACGAGGTTGTTCCGCATAGCGGTTTTTGCCCGCCCGGTACGTTGCGGCGCGAAGGAGGGACACAACGATGCCGCTGCACTTGTGAAGGCGTCCTAATACCATGCCGGAGCCGTAATTAGGAATATACTACCTATGGTTTCGGGATGATGCGTGTGGATCCAGGCATTGCCGCCCGGGGCGCAAGGAGGAGGTCCTACGGATGAAACACAGACTCGGGTGGATCGTCGCTGCCGTGTTGGCAGGATGGCTGGTGTTACCGAACCTGCACGTGTCTTGGCGGGAGCCCCAGGGGGCAGCTCAAATTGGCACCGGATTGGGATTGAAACTGGGCAAACCCCAGCCCTTGGCTCCCGAAGAAGTCTACGCGCGCGCGGCTCAGGCAGCATATAGGGCTGTGGTGAACATAGACACCACCCAACGGGTACGCGTGCGCGACTTTTTTGATGATGAGTTCTTTGGTTTCGGGCCGCGGTATCAGGAAAGCAAAAGCCAAGGATCCGGCGTCATCATAACGAGTGACGGATACATCCTTACCAACGAGCACGTAGTTGGGCCCGCCCATGAGGCCGGAAAGACGATCCAGGTGACGCTCACCGATGGGCGTAAGTTCTCGGGCCGTGTGGTAGGTGCGGATCACACCACGGATGTTGCGTTGGTGAAGGTGGACGCCACGGGCCTCCCGGCGGCTCGCCTCGGCACCGTGAAAGGCCTCATCCCCGGCCAGCTCGTGGTAGCCATCGGGAACCCCTTCGGTTTGATGTTCACCGTAACGCACGGAGTGGTCTCCGCCCTGGGCCGCCCGATTCAAGTGGAGGACCGCATCTACAGCGACCTAATCCAGCACGATGCGCTCATTAATCCGGGGAACTCCGGCGGAGCCCTGGTGAACTTGGAGGGGCAGGTCATCGGCATTAACACGCTGATTGACCCCCGTGCCCAGGGGATTGGGTTCGCCATACCCATAGACACGGCTCTGCGTGTTGCGGACGAACTCAAGCGCTATGGCAAGATTAAGCGGCCATGGCTCGGCCTCATTGTGGATACGAACAGCGCCTACTACGTAACACGCTACGGAGTATCGGATGTACAAGGGGCCATTGTGCGGGGAGTGGTGCGAGGCGGGCCTGCGGCCACCTCGGGCATTCTTCCCGGAGACGTAATTGTGCGCCTCAACGGCACGCGCATCACCAATGAGGATGACTTCAAAGCTGTAGAAGAGAAATTGCACATCGGCCAACGCGTTTCGGTAGAGGTAGCCCGTGAGGATGAGCGTGCACAGGGTACAATAACAGTCGGCGAAATGCCCTAATTCGGCCCTGGGCTTACGCTCGGGGCCGCTCTGGAACCCACCCATAAGCTCCAGGGCGATGGGGATCTCAGAATAGGAGAACAGACCATGATCGTGCCCACCCGAGTGCTTTTCCAACACGCCTATGGCAACTACGCTCTAGGTGCTTATAACATCAACAATCTGGAACAGGCGATGGGGCTGTTCCGCGGTTGCATCGAATCGCAGGCGCCGTTCATCATCCAGATCAGCAAGGGGGCGCGAGCATACACCGATAAACGCATGTTGGAGGCCATCATTCGCACTGCAGACGAAATCTGGCCCGATGCCCTGTTCGCCGTACACCTGGATCACGGCGATGAGGCTACGTGCTACGACTGCATCGAGAGCGGCTTCTACTCATCCGTGATGATTGACGGTTCCCACCTCCCGTTCGAAGAGAATGTTGCCGTTACTAAGCGCGTGGTAGAACGCGCCCATGCCAAGGGCATCAGTGTGGAGGCGGAACTCGGCCAACTCGGCGGTGTGGAAGAGCATGTGCGTGTAGATGAAAAGGATGCTCACCTTACAGACCCCGACGAAGCCAAAATCTTCGTCGAACGAACCGGGTGTGACTCACTGGCTTGCGCCATCGGTACCAGCCACGGAGCCTATAAGTTCAGCGGCTCCCAAGGCATCCATTTCGAGCGTCTCAAAGCGATCGCACAGCGCCTCCCCGGCTTCCCCTTGGTGATGCATGGCTCCTCCTCCGTGCCTCAAGAAGAGGTAGACCGCATCAACGCAGCCGGCGGCCAACTGAAGGGGGCCAAGGGGGTAGATCCCAACCAATATCTGCCCGCAGCCAAAATGGGCGTGTGCAAAATCAACATAGACACGGATGGACGCTTGGTATGGACCCGCGTGCACCGCGAGTTTTTCCGCGACCACCCAGACAAGTTCGATCTACGGGATCCCGGCAAGATCTTCATGGCCGAATATGCCAAGTTCATCGCTTCGCGGAACGAGCTGTTGGGCTCGGCCGGCCAGCTACCGGCAGCCAAGGAATTCGTCCTGCAGCACGCGTGACACTGCAGGGAAGCCGGGGAACGATGGTCCATTCGGGGGTGCACGTACGCGCCCCCGATTTGCTTGGCCGCCTCATTGACGGGTGCCAAGAGGTTTGGCTATAATCAAGCCGTTGAAGCGTCGCTTAATTGCCTTCCCAGGGAGCACACGTTGACAGCCGAAACCCCATCTGTGCCGCTGCCTCATCTTTCTGTAGTTGTGCCGGCTTACAATGAAGAGGCGCGCATTGGGGCCACACTGCAGCGCATGCTCTCGTACCTGGACAGCCGCGGTTATTCCTTCGAGATTCTGATCGTTGATGACGGCAGCACGGATGCTACCCGAGAAGTCGTTCTGAAAACGGCCTCCGGCCGGCCGGAAGTGCGGCTGGAGCATTACGACGCCAACCGAGGCAAGGGCTATGCCGTTCGGTACGGAATGCTGCGGGCAGCGGGAGATTTTATTCTCTTCTCCGACGCAGATTTGGCGACGCCCATCGAGGAGGTAGAGAAGCTCTTTGCACGGGTTCAGGCCGGTTGCGAAATCGCCATCGGGTCCAGAGACGTTCCGGGATCGCAGCTTGAACGCCGCCAATCCTTTCTACGTGAGTTGGGGGGCAAACTCTTCAACCGGTGCGTGCAGCTTGTGGCGGTTCCGGGCATCCACGACACGCAGTGTGGTTTCAAGCTTTTTACTCGGGCGGCTGCCCGCAATATCTTTGCCTTGTGTCGCATTGATAACTTTTCCTTTGATGTTGAGGTGCTCTACCTGGCGCGCCAGATGGGCTACTGCATAGCCGAGGTGCCTGTTCGATGGGCGCACCAGGAGGGCAGCAAGGTGCGCTTCGTTCGGGATGCACTGCGCATGCTCAAGACCTTGATCCGCATCCGTGCAACGGATTACGGCCTCAAACAAGCAGGGTACAAACGCTCCTCGACCCCGTGAGCCGCACGCAAAGGCGCGGTGTGGTACGAACAGAATGAACACTGAAGAGTACGAGCGCATGTACCGCCTCGAGGACACCTACTGGTGGTTCGTTGGGCGGCATCATTTGGTGCTCACGCTGTTGCAAAGTGCGTATCCCGCCGAGCAATCCCTCTCCATCCTGGATGTGGGCTGTGGCACGGGGGCCATGTCCCAAAAACTTGCCCCATTCGGTACGGTGGTGTCGGCGGATTTCAGCCCGCTGGCCCTATCTTTCAGCAAGCGGCGCGGCATCGGCCGCCTGGTCGTTTCCGACGCCGTGCGCCTTCCCTTCCGAGATGCCTGCTTTGACGTAGTGATTGCCATGGACCTGCTAGAGCACGTAGAAGATGACCAAACCGCCCTCTGCGAGATACACCGTGTACTCAAGCCTGGAGGACGGCTCATTTCTACCGTACCCGCCTATCCGTCTCTTTGGAGCGGCCATGATGTAGCACTTATGCACTTCCGCCGGTACGTAGCCCCGGTGCTCCGGCGACGGGTAACCGCTGCCCACCTGCGCATTGAGCGCCTCTCCTACGCAATGACGTTCCTGTTTCCCATTGTGTGGATGGTAAGGAAGATCTGGCCAGGAAGGAACAACCCCAAAGCCTCCCTCATACCGGTCCCCGGCCTCGTCAACAAGATGTTGGTGCGTCTCCTCACTTGGGAGAACCACATCATCAAGCATCTGAACCTTCCGTGGGGCGTCACCGTTCTGTGCGTGGCGGTGCGGCCCTAGATCCACTATGCCCACCCTGCTTGGCATCCTCCTCGCCTGTGTCTTGGCCGCATTCCTGTGGCTTCGAAGGCATATGCTCTACACGGAACCTAACCACATCGCCATCACCTACCATGAAATCCCCTTGCCGGAAGAACATTCGGAACTGGATGGCGTCGTGATTTGCCACCTTACGGACCTCCATATATGCGAAGAGGAACGCAATCAAGCCGCCGTGTCGCGCGCTGTATGCAGCGTGAAGGCAGATTTGTACGCGTTTACCGGGGATCTTATCGGCGGCACCCAGGGGATAGAGCACTTCCTATCATGGCTGGATGCGATGGGTGCCTCGGTGCGGCCTGCGGTGCTGGTGCTTGGGAACGCAGAGCACAAAAAGGACGTGGACACCCAGAAGCTCTTGGATGCCTTGCATTCGCGCGGCATCGTGGTACTCAATAACCGAACCGTTCAAATGCAGCTTCGTTCTGGGGCTACCTTGCAGATCCTTGGGGTGGATGACCCGCACACAGGTCTGGCGGATTTCGCTGCGGCAGCCCGCTCCCTCGATTCCAAACACTTCACCTTGGTTCTCTGCCACTCTCCGGATGGCCTGGCAGATGAGGCCTTTCCCAAGGCCGACCTGGTGCTGTGCGGCCACACGCATGGTGGGCAAATACGGTTACCCTTCATCCCGGTGTGGTGGACGAACACGCGGAGAGTTCGGGGATTTGTAAGTGGGATGTACTGCGGTGCTTCGGTGCGCAAATGGATCGGTGCTACCTCCCCGCAAGCGAGGGTATATGTCTCAAGGGGCCTCGGCACTGGGGGCTGCCGTGCCCGCCTGCTCTGCCCGCCGGAACTCCCTGTCTTCACCCTCCGCCGCAAATAGGATCGCCCCTTTGCGCGCCGGCAACGTTGAGGAAGGAGCGTTCGAATGGGGCTTCGCGGCCAGCGACGCCAGCAACTTGCGCGCCGCCTGGGCCCAGTACGGGTCTCGGGCTCTTGCCACGGCGGCTAGGTGATCCCGAGCTTCCTTAATGCGCCCCAGGGCCAGCAACGTGCGCCCATATTTGAAATGGGTCTCCAGCGTGTCTGCCGGGTCCTCGGCGGCAAGAGCCATCTCATAGTACGTGGCTGCTTGCCGGTACTCCCGGCGTCGTTCGTGCATCTCTGCAACCGTGTCCAAGATATTGCCGTCGGATGGCCGCATGGCCAGGGCCATCTGAGCTTCCTTAAGCGCCTCCACCAGCTTATCCTGATCTGCCAGAGCATATGCCAAGAGATTGTGTGCGTCCGGCCAGGATGGGTACCGCCCCAGGATCTCCCGTAAGTCTTGTTCGGCACCCCGCGCATCCCCGTAACGATATCGCGAGCGGGCTCGGTTCATGAGTTGCGATGCCGCGTAGCGGTTCATATCGGGGCGCTGCGCCTCTATAGCCGCGGTCCCGCCCGCCGGGCGGCGCAATGATATCGCCAGCGTTGCCAGCGTTACACCCGCCACCGCCGTCCAAAGCACACTCAACAGAATGCGGTCGAAAGCCGGGGATCTTATGCTGGCCGCGTCTCCCACAATCCGCACGGGGAGGTGCAATCGGAAAGCCAGTTCATGGGCTGTGTCCAAGCGCTGGGTTTCAGGTCCCAGATCAAGGAGATTAAGGTGCGCACGCGGGCCAGCCAGCGCTATATCGGCCACGGCGATCCACTCGCCACTCCAATGGGGACGTCTTCTCCGCGTCACCAAGATCGTGTCAAACGCACTTAGGGCGCCGCCACGATTCCAGATGCGTAGGGGGCCGATTTGCCGCCATGTACCCGAGGCAACATCAATCACCAAGGTCCTAGGGGTCATCATTGCCAAAGCAATTAGCGCTGCCACAACCAAGAAGGCTAGGATCGCTCCGGTGAGAACACCCCCACGAAGCAGTGCCAAACCCGCACTCATGCCACCCATTACAAGAACTGCAATGGGCCCTGCATGTACCACCCCGCGGGAACGCAGTCGGATTAGGTTCGAAGGAATGCCGTCACCATGCATGCCAGCTATCTCAATCATTAAGAAGCTTTCATCTTGTACGACACCTACGGAGGGATTTCCTGCAAAGGGCGCGAACCCACGCTTGCATCCACTGCAAACGTGTGTTATACTGACGCACCGCAGCACCAATCCATTCATCCCTGCTAATCCAGACGAAGCCATGGCCACTGAGGAACCCGAAGGTTTTGAGGTTGTGGATAAGCGCCACGTTCGGCGCGATGGCGATGCTTCACCTGCAGAGGAGGCACCACCAGCCGCCGATCAGGACGAGGGCACCGGCCCGAATGAAGAGCAGCTTCCGCCGCTTACGGTACAGGATCGCCTCCTTATGTGCATTGACATCCTGCACCAAGGTGCCTGGATCTCTTTGGGCCTTGTCGCCGACCCTGCCACAGGTAAGGTGGATAAGGACCTGGACGCCGCGAGGCGAGCGATTGACGCCGTGGCCTTTCTTGCAGAACAGGCAGAGCCTCTCTTAGAGGATGCCGGCCGCCGAGAACTGAAGCGCATTGTGGCGGACCTCCGCCTCAATTACGTGCGGCAGGCACAGAAATAGGCTGCGGATTACCCGCGAGGACGCAACCATGATCCGATTGGGATGGCCAGTGCCTGCATTCTGGCGCCTGCGGCCCAGTGCAGACGTGCTCTACCCCGCACCTGAAGCCAAAGCTTCATCCGGTGGAAGACGACGGGCTTACCTCCCAAGGCCTTTGCGGTCTCTCCTGAAACGGCGCGACGATGCAATGATCAAACAATTCGAGGAGCGGTACGAAGATCTTGTGGACCTGCTGTGCGTCTGTGCCAAGGAGGGTGTGCAACCCATCCACGCCCGGCGCTACACGGAGCTGAGAACCTGGTTCCTAGCATCCTATCGCCGCGTGCAACCCATGCTTACGAGATACCTTCTTCAAGATGTTGATTCCGCAACCGTAGCCGAAGGACAAGCGGTGGATCCGTTCGTTGCGCTCTTCAGCCCACCCGTTTTGGACGTGCTGCTCCATTCCGAGGACGTAATCTCGCATATACAAAAGACGCGCAAAGCCCTCGCCGCCTGCGTGGAGGATTTGAGGAGCACAACCTGAGGACGCCGTGTGCTGTACGTTTTGGAGCACCCGCGCTTTGAGGAGGACGGTGCATTATCCTAGAAGATTGCTGATAGCTACCCGCAACCGGCCCAAGGCTTTGGAAATGGCCACGATTCTGGGCGATCTGGGAGTAGAAATCGTTACCCTAGATGAAGTGCTTCCCTCTGCCCCCGAAGTAGAAGAGAACGGCTCCAGTTACGAAGAAAACGCCCTCCTAAAGGCCCGAGCCGCCGCCGACGGCGCCGGGTTGGTCGCAATTGCCGATGATGCCGGTTTGGAGATAGACGCGTTAGGAGGTGAGCCCGGAGTTCGTAGCCGCCGCTTCCTTGGAGAAGACACGCCCTTCCCTCAGAAAATGAAGCGCATACTCCAACTGCTGGAGAACACTCCCGACGAGGCTCGCACCTGTCGCTTTCGATGCGCCGTGGCCATCGCCTTACCTCACAACGGCGCGTTCATCTGCCACGGTATTTGCGAGGGGCGCGTGGCACACGAGATGCGCGGCGAATACGGCTTTGGGTACGACCCCATCTTTTATCTGCCTGAGCTGGGTCTCCACATGGCGGAGTTACCACCCCACGAAAAGCACCGCATCAGCCATCGGGGCATGGCGTTGGCGTGCGCCAAAGAGCACCTCCGCCGCATCTTCGCCGACGCCAACACGGATGACGGCATCGGGCATTAGCCGCGCTGTGCCAAGCGCTCCTTCCATTGAGGCACGTGGGTGCGCCCGTATTCGATGGCGACCTCGCGTAGAATGGCCAAATGCTCGATGGGGGTGCCTGGGCATACGTTGAAGCCGTCTTCCAAGATTACGCCCCCGTACGGGCCCAGCACATCCAGAAGATGACTGCACGCCGCCCGAATCTCGCTGGGGGGACCATTCAGCAGGAGCATGGGATCTATGTTCCCGGCAAGCACAACGCGGCCTGCCATCCGCTCCACATATGCTTCAGGCGGGTTCGGGCTACCGTATCCATCCATGGACGTAACATGAAGATCATCCACTAAGGCGTCTATAACGTGGTAGTTCTTACCGCATAGGTGCATGCCCCGCGGTGCCGGTGGCGGAGCGAAGACATCGTAGAGGCGCTTCGTGTACGGAACGATCATCTCGCGGTAGGTCTTCAGGCTCAGCATTCCCACCGGGTCGTCGGACAGGCCGAACCCCGAGCCGATGGGCACTCCTCGGAGCGTGCGATAGTGCGTCTCCACACGAACGAAGCTTTCCGTGAGCTTGTGCATCAGCTCGTGGGCAACCTCGGGAGCCTCCACAAGCCAAAGCAAGAAGTGGTCCTGGGCCATATCTAGCGCTGTCATAAAGGGGGAGTCACCGTTAATGCCCAAGCCTACGCCAATCTCCACCTCTTCGCCGTTAAAAATCACCTGGAACCGGCTCCGCAGGTCCATCATCTGCCGATACCACTCCAAGCGCTTCCCCCAAAGCCCCGAGGTGTGATCCCGTGGCTCATAGGCATGAACATCCTCGGGAGTGAACAGAAACGGTCGGGCACGTGGTGTTTCATCGTTGGAGAAGATAATCTCACACCCTGCGCCCGATGCATTCACGATATTCTGCCAATCAGGCCAAACCCACACCCCAGGAGCCGTACACCGGTCATCGGGAATGTTCTCCAGGATCCATTTCTGGTTCAGAAGCTGATGGTACATCTGGGTATAGGGATCCGAGAAGTACTCATCCCATCCGATGCCGCGCACATCCAAGGTGTACCGCGCTTCAATGCCCAAAAGTACCGGCGGCCGATCCACGTATTGGAACTTCCTACACGCCTCCATCCTGGCGCGATTGGCAACCATGTCTTTCTCCGGATACCGGATCTCGATGCGTGTCCTTGCCATTTGTGCTCTGCCCCTTGCCCTCTTTATGCCGGTATGCTCATTCCGGTGGAATACTCTCTACGCGTGACTATGCTCGTCTTCGCGCGTGTACCGCCCATAGATGCGCGCTGTGTCGTACATGGCCCAGAGGTTCTCCAAGGGTGTTCCCGGGGCCAAATTGTTGCCGTCACGCAAAATGAAGCGCCCTCCCTCCATGATGCCGCTCGCGAGGATCCGCTGCACCTCGGCCCGGACCTCCTCCGGAGAAGCATCGCGCAGAAATGGCGCAGAAGGCCCTCCCAAGATCTCCACATCGGGACCAAGCTTGCGGCGAAGGTCGGCGAAGTCTACAGGGAAGCCCGTGTCGAAGCTCATGATGTTGAGCTCTTCCTTCAATGTGGGGAAGTGGCGCGTAGCATCCCCGCAAAGATGGATGCTATTGGGCCCTCCCTCGGAAAAGGCGTCCACCAAACGCCTGTGGAAGGGCAAGATCATCTCCCGATAGAGCTTCGTGGAGATGAGCTGCACGGAATCATCCGCAAATCCCCATCCTCGTGTGCGGAGCGGGTGCCCCAGATGCTTGCGATACGCTGTGATGCGCGCGATGGTGGCTTCCGTAATGTAGTGGAGCAGGTCCCTGGCATACGCCTTATCGGCCGCAAGATCCGTGAGGAAGCCCGTGGTCCCGCGCAAGTTGCACGCCACCGTCATGGGGCCGTCGGTGCCTAGACCGCTGGGCGTGACGTCCACGATGGGCAATCCGGCGAAGGTGAAGCCTTCCTCCTTGCGATGCTTCATGAATTCCACATACTCCCAATTCCGCGCCATCCACCCGGCAGTGAAGGGATCGGGGATTGGGAGGCGCAGGATGGAGGCTTTGTGAGCGTCATCGGCCAGGAGGGGAACCGTGTCGGGAGGTTGGCCGGCAGCGAAGCGCACCTCACACCCGAACCACGCAGCTTCATAATAGTTCTGGAAGTCCACATATACGTGCCATCCGTCGGCAGGAGGGCCCATTTCCGCATCCTGTGGAACGTTCTGTCGCACCCATTGCTGATGCTCCAATTGGCGTTCCAGCATGAGTTGCGGATCCAAGGTGTATTCTTCGAAGGTGATGGAACGCGGATTGGCTTCGGGGAGATCCATGGTAAACCGCGGATTGATTCCGAAGATCACAGGCACGCGGATTGGTGTCCGTTTGTGATAGGCATCCCATACGGACCGCACTTCAGCATTGTGCCGGGCGAAATCCAGCGTACGCTTCATAGGGGCCGCCTCCTTCCATTGCGAACGGCGAACGGGTAGCCGCGCCTCCCATTGGAACGTTAGGTGCTTGTTGCACGTTCTCCTGCCCTGGCGCAGGAATCGGCCGTTGCGTCGGGTAAGTTGGTCAAAAGCCTATACGGAGAAACGCATCATGAGAATGGCGTGGCTTGCCGTCGTTGCCCTTGGCTGTTGCGTGCTGCGGGCCGATGCATCACGCGTGAGGGCAATCTATGTGGCTCCGGACGGGAACGACTCTTGGAGCGGGCACCTTCCATCGCCCAATCGAACGCGATCAGACGGCCCCTTCCGTACGCTAGAGCGCGCCCGCGATGAAGTGCGCGCTCTGCTGGCTAAAAGCGGCGGCTCGCCCGGCACCGGCATTACGGTGTGGATCGGTGGGGGGACCTATGCCCTGCGCAACCCGCTCGAATTAGGACCACAGGACAGCGGTTCGGAACACGCGCCTGTTACCTGGGCCGCGCGACCGGGCCAGCAGGTAAGGATCTCAGGAGGTGTAGTCCTCTCAGGATTTGAACCTGTGACGGATCCCGATGTCCTAAAGCGGTTGGACGAGTCGGCACGGGGGCACGTACTTCAGGTGCGCCTGGCATCCCTGGGTTTGCATGACTTACCCTCCATCCAGGCAGGCATGGGCTGGGGCAATTCGCGGCCTGGGGTTGAGCTCTTTTTTGAGGACCGCCCGATGACGCTTGCTCGATGGCCCAACCATGGCTTCACGCGCGTTGCCGGGGTTCTTGGACTTCAACCTGTAGATGTTCGAGGCACAAAGGGCGATGCAGTAGGTGCCATCAAATACGAGGGCGATCGTCCTGCGCGCTGGGTGGATGAAAAAGAGGTATGGCTCCACGGCTACTGGTTCTGGGACTGGGCCGACGAACGCGAGCTCGTGCAACGTATAGATACCGCGCAACATATCATCTACCTGCAGCCGCCCTACCACAGCTACGGTTACCGGCCCGGCCAATGGTTCTACGCCGAAAACGTACTTAGTGAACTAGACGAGCCCGGCGAGTACATGGTGGACCATCAGGCCAATGTCCTCTACTTCTGGCCGCCGGGAGATCTTGAGAAGGGCCGCCCTACCCTATCCCTCACGGAAAGTCTCGTGCATATCAGCGGCGCGTCCCACATCACCTTTAAAGGGATTACCTTTGAGGCATGCCGTGGAACTGCCATCACGGTGGAGGGGGGCGCCGGCGTGCGCGTGGTGGCATGCGTGATCCGCAATACCGGCGGATGGGCCGTGTCCATGCGCCAATCGCCGGAAAGTGGTGTTGAGGGATGCGACATCTATGGTAACGGGGACGGCGGCGTGATCCTGGAGGGAGGTGATCGCGTTACCCTAACCCCCGGGCACATGTTTGTGGATAATTGCCACATCCACCATTATGCACGATGGAACCCTGTCTACAAACCGGGAGTGATGGTGGGAGGAGTTGGAAATCGCGTGACGCACAATCTTATAGACAACGCGCCCCACATGGCAATCGGCTTCGGCGGGAATGACCATCTCATTGAGTACAACGAGATCCATTCCGTGTGCTACCAGTCCAACGACGCAGGCGCGATGTATGCGGGCAGAAATTGGACGATGAGGGGCACCATCATCCGGTACAACTACCTCCACGATATCAGCGGCTTTGAAGGTCGAGGGTGTGTGGGCGTCTACCTGGATGACCAGTACTGCGGCACGCAAATCTACGGCAACCTCTTTTGGAAAGTTACCCGGGCCGCCATGATCGGGGGCGGACGAGACTGCTCCATCATCAACAATATCTTCGTGGACTGCACACCCGCCATTCACCTCGATGCGCGCGGGCTCGGATGGGCTGCCGACGGCTTCTCGGGGCTAAAGGCGAGCCTGGAAGCAATGCCCTATCAAAAGCCTCCGTGGAGCCTTCGCTATCCCCAACTCGTCCACATCTTGCAGGATGATCCCATGGCGCCCAAAGGGAACGTCGTGGCCCGCAACATTTGCGTTGGGGGACGTTGGGGCGACATTGAGGAAAAGGCCCGAAAGTATGCGGAGTTCCAAAACAACCTCATCCAAACGGACCCTCAATTCGTGGATGCTGCAAAGGGTGATTTCCGCCTCAAACGGAGTTCACCTGCGTGGGCGATGGGCTTTCGCCGCATTCCACTGGAGAAGATCGGCCTCTACCGCAGCCCCAATAGAGCCTCTTGGCCCGTGTCGTCTAAGGTGCGACCTGCAGGATCGGATCATGTGCGCTGATGCCTGCACGCAACCATAGCAAGGGCGCGCTGCGTACTAGAAACATCATAGAAGGACACACGGGAGGGATACAAGGACCATGAACCGGAGAGAATTCTTGACGGCGGCCGGCGCCGGTATCGCCGCAGCGCTCTCGGAAGCCGGCGCCCAAGATCGGCCGATCCCTCGGCGATCCCTTGGGCGGACGGGCGCGAAGCTATCTATCATCGGCATGGGGGGCATCGTGGTAATCGGCATGACGCAGGATGCCGCCAATTCCATTGTCCGGGAAGCAATTGACCGTGGCGTGAACTACTTTGACGTGGCACCGAGCTACGGCGCGGGTGAGGCCGAGGAAAAGCTGGGCGGCGCCCTCCAGGGATATCGTGATCAGGTGTTTCTTGCATGCAAGACGGCACGTCGCGACAAAGCCGGTGCCGAGGAAGAACTCCATACCTCCCTGAAGCGCCTCCGGACCGATCATTTCGATCTGTACCAGCTCCATGCACTCACCACCACAGACGACGTGCAGAAGGCGCTTGGCCCCGGTGGTGCGCTGGAGGCTTTTGTGGAAGCCCGCCAGAAAGGCCTCGTAAAACATCTTGGCTTCTCGGCACACTCCGTGGAAGCGGCCCTCCAGGCCATGAACGGCTTTCCCTTCGACACAATTCTGTTCCCGTTCAATTGGGTGTGCTGGTCCCAAGGGGACTTCGGGCCCCAGGTTCTGAAAGCTGCTCAGGCGAAGGGGATGGGGCGACTGGCTCTGAAAGCCATGGCCTACCATCCTTGGCCGCAAGGCGCTCCACATACTTATCCCAAGTGTTGGTATGAGCCCGTGAGTGAGGCAGGACTAGCGCGCCAAGCCCTGCGCTTCACGCTCTCCCTGCCCATCACTGCTGCCATACCGCCGGGGGATGAGCGCCTTTTCCGCATGGCACTGGAGTTTGCCGCCGGCTACACGCCCATGAAAGCCGCAGAACGCCAGGAACTCCTTAAGAAAGCAGCAGGCGTGCAACCCATCTTCCGGCATACTGCCGCTTGACGGTACCACGGGAGTGGCCGAAGCCTGTCACACGGTCTCTACAAGATCCCGTGCAATGCGGCTCCAGTCGTCAAAACGTTGGGGGTGGCCCCCGCAGGTGTGCGTGTCCTTCAAGATCATCTCGAGGGTGCAGCCTCGGGCCACTTCCAACGTATGCCGGATGTAGGGCTTGAGCTTCTCGGGCGTGATCTCGTCCAGCAGGAAAGTAGGATCCGGCTTCCACGAGAAGATGGCACGGTTGCCCAGCTTCTGCGCGGCGATATCCACGTTGGCCGAGGGCGCGATGGAGATGCGCCGGATGTGGGGGATTGTAAGCACGTCCTCCAGCTTATGCGAAAGGTCCTCACAGCAGCCGTACCCGTTGAGACCAAACGGCTCCAATAGTCTGGCCTCGTATTGAAGCGCAAACTCGCGGTGCATCCGAGGCGAGACCTGGGCCATTTCTTGGGACTCGGCGGAAGCCCACATGTCACAAGGGCGCACATGCTGAGGATCGAAGCCGGGCGCAGGAAGCTCATCGGTGTATCCAACGCCGCCAGATGAGTGGTAGGTGTTGTCGTTGTTGAGGCTTAGCAGGTTCTGCTCGTAATATTGCTGCACGATGCGGCGATTGCCTTCCTCCAAAAAAGCCATGGCGTCGTGGAGCATCCCAGGATTCAATCGCATATCCACCATTACCTGTTCCAGTCCACGCAGCCCGGTGTAGTGGTGCATCAAGTGGAACGATATGTGAGCGACACCCTTCAACTTTACATCCAGGATATCGCCGAACAGATCCTGGGCTGCTTGGAGCCGGCGCTGCGTCTCGGCCTCATCATGCGTCACTTCCGGAAAGCGCAGCTTCTTGAGATCCTCGGGAGTGTGGATCACCGGATCGAAGGCCCACGCGCCTCGTGCGGTTGGACTATCTCGATGCCTCGCCTCTAGCCCCCAACTCGTCAGGTGTATCGCCTTGGATACGATCCACTCCTTCTCGATTACATTGTCTGTTTGAAAGTGGCGGTATACATAGATGCGCCGGCGCAGTTCCCATTCGATGCCCCGGGCTTCGGCATCTCGGCAATCCAGAACGCTGTCGGGAAGAAGCTCACACCAAGCGCCCTCGGGAAAGATCAAGATCATGGGCCTGCCCGGCTTAAGCGAGTTGTGGCGCTTCCACTCCCTTCGGCGTTCCTCCATCACCGGGAGGGCCGCAATTTCCGCTACTTCCTTGGCAAGGTCCCGAAGTATCGTGCGGTCTCGAGCATCCATTGGCATGGCAGCGAACCTCTATTGGGATCACCTCGTGATTCCCCTGCCGATTGGGCGTTTCCTTCCCGTAGACGTGCCGTCCAAGGAGGAGATGAGCGCGGGCATGGAGTAACGTTGCTTGATCCGGTATCTAGGTCTGCACGGGCCTATGGGGAGGAACCTATGAAGGCCATTATGGTGATGTACGATTCGCTCAACCGCCACTTGCTGCCGCCCTATGGATGCGATTGGACGCACGCGCCCAATTTCGCCAGGTTGGCTCGGCGCGCTGTAACCTTCGATCGGTCCTATGTGTGCTCCATGCCGTGCATGCCCGCGCGGCGTGATCTCCACACTGCGCGGCCTAATTTCCTCCACAGAGCATGGGGCCCCCTAGAGCCCTTCGACGACTCCGTCTTCGAGATGCTCAAGAAGGCAGGCGTTTACACGCACCTGGCCAGCGATCACTACCATTACTGGGAAGACGGCGGAGCCACTTACCACAACCGATATAGCACCTGGGAGTTCTTCCGCGGTCAAGAAGGCGATCTGTGGCGCGGACAGGTAGCAGACCCGCCACTTCCGCCCAATGCCTTAGGGCGCCATTCGCGAATGGATGGCTATACTCGGCAAGACCTGATCAATCGCGCTGCAATGAGGCGCGAGTGCGACCAGCCCCAGCCCCAGACCTTTGCATCAGGGCTGGATTTCATCCGACGCAACGCCGCCCAGGATGGATGGTTCCTGCAGATTGAGACCTTCGATCCCCACGAACCGTTTTATTGCAGCCGCCATTACAAGGACCGCTATCCGTATGACCCGGATGCACTCTTCTTCGATTGGCCCTTCTACCGCCGCGTTCAAGAAACACCGGAAGAAATTCAACACCTGCGCTACAATTACGCCGCCCTGGTGTCTCAGTGCGATGCGTATCTTGGGGATGTGCTCGACTTGATGGACGAGCTAGATCTTTGGAAGGACACGATGCTGATTGTGTGGACCGATCACGGCTTCATGCTCGGCGAACACGATTGCCTGGCCAAGATCTGGATGCCCTTCTACGAAGAAGTGGCGCACACGCCCTTCTTTATGTGGGACCCGCGCTCCGGCGTGCAAGGCGAGCGCCGGAAGAGCCTGGTGCAGCCGGCTTTGGACCTTGGCCCAACGCTTTTGGAATACTTCGGTGTAGATGCAACTCCAACCATGGTGGGCCACTCGTTGGCCGGCGTCATTGCAAATGACACCCCCGTGCGCCAATCTGCCCTCTTCGGAATGCACGGGGGACAAGTGAACGTAACCGACGGGCGTTACGTGTACATGAGGGCTCCGGTCAACCCACGCAACGAGCCCCTCTACAACTACACGCTCATGCCCACAGCCATGCGCGGATATCTGCCCCTGGGCGAACTCAATCAAGCGGAACTGGCCCCTCCGTTCTCCTTTACCAAAGGGTGCCCCGTTCTGCGCATACCTGCGAGGCGGCCGTTGGATCCGGCTACGGGGCTCTGCGACACCCTGTTGTGGGATCTTGAGACAGACCCTCTTCAGGAACATCCGCTCAAAGATGACGCCGTAGAGGAACGATTGGTAGAGGAACTTGCGCAGTTGATGCTAGCGTACGACGCCCCACGCGAGCAGTACGATCGCTTGGGCCTCCCTCGCCCGCACTGCGGCTGAGCCTTCCTTGATGAACGGGCAAGCGCCAAGCTCCACAGGCCCATTCGCCGAGAAACACCGTGGGCACCCGGTGGCCTTCCACGTGATGACGAAGCCCATCGGTCCGGCGTGCAACTTAGATTGCACCTATTGCTTCTATCTTGAAAAGGAGGCATACCTCCGTCGTGAGGGCAGGGCATTGCCCGGCCTGCGTATGCCGGATCATATCCTGGAGGCATACATCCGGGATTACATTGCTCAGCAAGATGTGGAGGAGATCAGCTTCGCTTGGCAGGGCGGAGAACCGACGCTCCTGGGAGTGGACTTCTTCCGCCGCGTCGTGGAGTTGCAGAAACGCTACGCCCAAGGAAAGCGCATCCTTAACGCCCTGCAAACGAACGGCACGCTTCTCGATGACGCTTGGGGCTCCTTTTTGGCCGAGAACCGCTTTCTGGTTGGCATTAGCCTGGACGGCCCTCAAGAACTTCATGATGCCTACCGTGTGGATCGGTCCGGCAAAGGCACGTTCCACCGTGTGTTGGCGGGGTTGGAGGTCCTTAAGCGGCATGGTGTGGAATTCAATCTGCTTACCGTGGTGCATCGCATCAATTCCAAAGCGCCCCTGGAGGTATACCGTTTTCTTCGAGATATAGGGAATGGCTTTATCCAATTCATTCCTCTGGTGGAGCGCATCTCCCCAACGGAGGAACACGCAGACGGGCGCCCGCCTTCCTTTGCACCACCTTCTGCCCAAGAAGGCACGGTGTCCTCGGCCAGCGTGCTCCCGGAGGATTGGGGGTCCTTCCTGTGCACCGTTTTCGACGAATGGGTTCGCCGGGATGTAGGCAAGGTTTTCGTGAACTTGTTTGATGTGGCGCTCGGTCAGTGGCTGGGGCACGGATCCAGCTTGTGCGTGTTCGCCGATCGGTGCGGCACGGCACTCGCCCTGGAACATAACGGTGATCTATACTCATGCGACCATTTCGTATATCCGGAGTACCGGCTGGGGAACATCCTAGACACGCCGATGCGCAATATGGTGTTTTCGACTTTCCAAAAGGACTTCGGCGACGCCAAGCGCAACAAGTTGCCGCGTATGTGCCGCGAGTGCCCGGTGTTGTTCGCCTGCAACGGCGAATGCCCCAAGCACCGCTTCGTCGCCACACCGGACGGGGAGCCTGGTCTGAATTACCTTTGTGCGGGATACAAACGGTTCTTTACCCATATCGGACCGGCCATGCGGGCTATGGCGGATTTGTGCCGCCAAGGCCGGGCGCCGGCGGAAGTGATGCGCCTCCCTGTCGCCGGCGGGGCGGGTTGGCGCGGGGTAGGGCGCAACGATCCTTGCCCGTGTGGCAGTGGCATGAAGTACAAGCGATGCTGTATGCCTACCAGGAAATCTGCAACACCTTAGCGACCTACTAAGGCTATTCAGGCAATTCGGTTCGTTGGGAGGACAACATGAGTTTGTTGCTGTTGGGCGGATTGGCATCAAGCCTTGTAGCGGCGTTCAGCAATAACGTCCCAAGAGACACGGTCATCACCGTAGATGCGTCATCGGCCAAGAACGGGCCCAAGGTGTCACCCTACGTGTACGGCCAGTTCATCGAACATCTAGGCCGGTGCATCCATGGCGGCATATGGGCTGAAATGCTCCAAGATCGCAAGTTCCTGCTTGAGCCAGGCAAGGCGTGGCAGGTCCTAGAAGCACCCGGAGCAGACTGCACGGTGATGCACGAGACTGCCGGCGCCTATGCCGGGGATCACTGCCTCGCCATATGGCTTCGGAAATCCGGGCAGGGACCATGCGGTGTCCGTCAGGGAGGATTAGCACTCGTGGCGGGCCGAGAGTACGTAGGGTACGCGATCCTAGCCCAAGTAGGCTCCCCCGCCCCTGTGGAATTGCGCCTCTCTTGGGGTAGCGACGAGAAGGCCGGCGCCACGGTACGGCTGCAACACGTGGGTCGCACCTATGCCCGCTATACCTTTCGCTTTACAGCCGGCGCGACCACGGATGATGGCACGTTCTCCCTGGAAGTCCGCGATCCCACACTCCTGTGGATTGGTTGCCTCTCCCTTATGCCCGCAGACAACGTGGAAGGGATGCGTCGTGATGTTCTGGACCTGGTGCGCAGGCTCGCGCCCCCAATCACACGATGGCCGGGCGGCAACTTCGTGTCCGGATACAACTGGAAAGATGGTGTGGGTCCCCGAGACCGGCGGCCGCCTAGGTGGGAACGGGCATGGGGAGCCGTGGAAGATAACGACTTCGGGATAGATGAATTCCTGCGCTTTTGCCACCTGGTAGGGACAGAGCCGTACATCGCAGTGAATACCGGCCTTGGATCCGTAGAGGATGCGGCAGATGAGGTGGAGTATGCCAACGGAGCTCCTACAACCACGTGGGGATCTCGGCGAGCGGCCAACGGACATCGAGAACCCTACCACGTGGTCTGGTGGGGCGTTGGGAATGAGATGTACGGGGATTGGCAACTTGGCCACGTTCCTGCCGCTCAGTATGCGTACCGGCACAATGCCTTTGTGGATGCCATGAAGTCTCGGGATGCCCACATCCGCATCATTGGTGTGGGCGCACCCGGTCCTTGGAACGACACGATCGTGCCGGCGTGCGCCGGCCACATGGACCTGCTCAGTGGGCATCACTACTCCGAGCGCAAGTACCGCATTCCCTTCTCGCCCCAGGATGAGCAAGAGTATCGCAGAAACTTCCCTGCATATTCCGCTTCGGTAGCCGAAGGGATACACCGCATTGTGGAGGATCTGCGTAGCCGCCGCGCCGCAGGGGATAAGGCTATTCAGCATCTGGCGCTTGCCATAGATGAATGGGGCATTGTGCGGGATTGGAATCCTGCACCAGACGGCCCGGGCATCGGCCCCTTTGAGCACTATTATTGCCTTGGGGATGCCCTGGCCGCTGCACGCGGCCTCCACGAACTCCTACGCAACAGCGACCTGGTCCACATGGCGAATTGGGCGCAAACGGTGAACGTAATCGCGGCTATTAAGACGACCGGCAGCCAGGCCGTCCTCGACCCCGTAGGGCACGTGCTTGCACTCTACCGCGCGGAATTTGCGGGACGCATCACCAAAGTAGATGTTTCCACGGAAGTTCCGTTGGACGCCGTGTGCGCCTTAAGCAATGAGGGCGATGTACTCTCGTTGGCAATGGTCAATTTCGGGCCGACCGCCGTCACGGTGCGGATACGCGTCGTTAACTGCAAGGTGCAGGACGCATTAGAGGCTTGGCGCATCACAGGGGCAGATCTCGGCGCCACAAACATTGTGGGACAACCCGAGGCAGTGACAACTACTGCCCTGCCCGAAGGAATGCACTTAGGGGACGAACTAGTTCTGCCGCCATACAGTGTAACGATGGTGCGCGCCCACCTGCACGGACATGCACAATGAGCGGCGCTTAGTGGAAGAGGTGCCTGATGACACGTCTTACGCGGAGAGGCTTTTTGGCCCTGGCAACCGGAACCACAATGGGCGGCGTATGGAAGCGTGACACCGATCAAGTGCGTGCCTTCGACGTATGCCTTAATCCCGATGCACTGGAGGCTGATCCTTCGCTTCTTCCTGCGGTTCACACGGCCGGGGTATCAGCGGTGTGGCTGCCCGGCTTCTTTTACGGGCATTGGCCGTACCCGTTGAACGTTACACGCATGTGCGCGGAGCAGGTACGCAAGTTGAGGATTGCCCTGTTCCCATTCAACATATGTAAAGGTGACACATGAGGCCAACCAACGACAACTACTGGGCCGATTATGATGGGCTGCAAGACGCCAAGCATCAGTTATTGAAAAGATATTTGGCCGGGTGGTTCCCGATCCTCTCCTCTAGCCACGGCCGTGTGCTCTACGTCGGCTGTCACGCCGGTAGAGGCCGGCATGCTAGCGGCCATAAAGGTTCACCAATACTTGCTCTGGAACTGCTCTCACAGCACAGCCTGCGGGATACGATCTTAGCATCCACCCAAGTTCACTTCTTCTTTTTCGAAATTGATCAGTACAACTACGACTGTTTGTGCTCCGAGATAGAGGAATTGGGAAGGCTGCCGGCTAATATCTATATTCATGCATACCAGGCGGATTATGAAAGGTCTCTCGGGAGAGCAATTCAGGAGCTGCAGGCGGAAGGCCGGCAAATGGCACCATCGTTTGCCATCATTGATCCGTACGGTTTCAGCGTCTCGATGGATTTCCTGAATCAGCTTCTCAGCTTTCCGAAATGCGAATTGCTTATCAACTTTATGTACCGCTATGTAGATATGGCCCTACACAAGCAGGTCCAATGTGCTAATATGAACGCCCTGTTTGGGACCGATGACTGGAAGGACCTTGCCAACGTCACAGACCCCAAAGAACGGCAAAGGAATACGATCAACCTATTTTCCAAACAGCTGCGCGCCGAGTACGTGACGCATATGTACATGCGCGGCGCGAATAATGCTCTGAAGTATGTTCTTATCCACGCAACCAACCATGCGAAAGGTCGTGAGTTAATGAAAGAGGCAATGTGGGCTGTGACGCCTGGGGGCACCTTTACGGCTCATGAACGCGGATCGCCCAACCAACTTGTTCTGATTGTTCCAGAACCGGACCTCCACCCTCTAGAAGAGGCGATTCTCTCTACCTTCGTCCATCAAGAGATTAGAATGGATAAGCTTTACACTTGGTTAACCGAGCAAGTGTATCTTAAGAAGCATCTACATCAGGTGCTTAAGAATCTCCGCCACAAGGGTCGTGTGACCTTTTGCGATTACGAAGGCCGATTCGCGTTCAGAAAGAACCCACTTGTACGTTTCGGATAGACCGAACGGAGGTGTACAAATGGCCAAGAACAGTCCGATCGAGTGGACGGAAGCAACGTGGAACCCTTGGCATGGCTGCAGGAAGGTTTCAACAGGATGCCAGAACTGTTATATGTACCGCGGGAAGCGACGCTTTGGCAAAGACCCTAGCGTGGTAACGCGGAGCCAGGCCACCTTTTACGATCCTCTACACTGGGCCGAATCCCGGTTGGTTTTTGCCTGTTCATGGTCTGATTGGTTTATTGATGATGCTGATCCTTGGCGTGACGAGGCCTGGGATGTGATTCGGCGAACCCCACATCACACGTATCAGATTCTAACGAAGCGTCCAGAGAGGATAGTGGAGTGTTTACCTCCAGATTGGGGCCAGGGATGGCCACACGTGTGGCTCGGTGTCAGCATTGAGAACCAGGGATATATAAGCAGGAAGGACATCCTAGTTTCCATCCCATGCTCGGTTCGTTTCATTAGCGCTGAGCCTTTGTTGGGGCCTATTGACCTCGGTTCGTTGAAAGGCATCCACTGGGTAATCACCGGCGGCGAGAGCGGGCCCAACGCGCGCATGATGGATCCGGATTGGGCACGATCGATCCGGCGGCAATGTATTTCTGCCCGTGTTGCCTACTTCCACAAGCAAAACGGAGGAAGCAGGATGATCGATGGCTCCTGGGGAGGGCGGCTCCTCGATGGCCGAACATGGGACGCTTTGCCAGTGCACGCAGTGCATGCCTTCTAGGGCGCTGGCTAGCGGTTCGGCACCCGACTACGCCGGCGCTTCGCCCGCGCCGAGCTTAGCTACAGCGAAACGACAGCGTTCCCGGCCCACGCTCTTTCGGTGGCCAATATGGCGGCAAAGCTAACGGTGTCCACCATCGCCGACGTTCGCACGACGTGCTTCATGAGTGGTCTTTCACCCTTCCCCAAGATCTATTGGCACGATCTTGCACCAAGGATGCACAAGGAGGCACGGATGCATTCCCTCATTGCAGGCCATGGTATGAAGGGTCCTGTGAAGCTCTGGTGGGGACTTCCGGGACGCTATGTGTCCGACGATAACCCCTATAGCCTAGCAATGGCCTTGGGCATTCCTTTCGA
>Ga0078972_1005465_pt1 | contig 32192 bp, 14 predicted proteins | sample YelNatPaOPGAMG01_FD_67568 | JGI IMG/M metagenome (GOLD analysis project Ga0078972, IMG submission 67568) | Hot spring thermophilic microbial communities from Obsidian Pool, Yellowstone National Park, USA - OP-RAMG-01 (SPADES assembly) (version 2) | ecosystem: Environmental > Aquatic > Thermal...
AGAAAAAGTCAAGCAAAGAATTTGCAGTTAATAGTAGGCGAGGCTTACGCAACCCCCCTTAGATAGCATTAATAAGGGCGTTAAAATTGGGAGTAAGTAAACTAGACAACACTGCGAACCACCCGTAATTTTCCTCAAAAATCAGGATATACATGCTTCTTATTATATAAAGATATGGGTAATGGTCAGACCCTGCGGGGAGAGAACAAAGGTGATAACTACCTTGTCGATTGTCAATTGCCGATTGTTGGTTGGAAAAACCATTTAAAATGTGAAATGTGAAATGTATTTATTTCATTGCCAGATTGCCTGATTGGCAAAATTTGCTGGATTTAAAAGATAAAAATTAGGCAATAAGGCAATTTAACAAATCAGGAAATTAGAAGGATTTACGATTTAAGATTTATGATGTAAGATTTATAATTTATGATTTATAAAACGAAGAATTAAAATCGAAAAAGAAATTAACAACAAGCAAGCAGCAAAAAGCAATCAACAATTGAAATAAATCAGGCAATTAGGAAATCAGGAAATTAGGAAGATTCAATAACTACATTGCCGATTGTCAGTTGGAAAAAACGAAAAATGAAAATCGTAAATTGTAAATCGTAAATTTATTTATTCTTTTCTTCTTTCTATTGTTACCTGTTTTGTTTGTTTTCTTCTATCTTTTGAATATAAAATAAGTTTATCAGCTATCTGTTTGTAAATTTGTTTTGTATTTGGGTCAAAGTAAAGGTTATTACTTATTTGTTTCATACCTTTTACTGCTTTTTCCGGAGCTCTTTTTTCATCCGGCATAGGTATATCTTTTCTGCGTCTATCGTGCCTCACAAAAACAAATCTGCCGCCCATATTTTTTACTATTACTCTGTCTTTTGTGTCAAAATAAAGATTATTCTGTAGTTTGATATATCTTTCTGCCATCTTTAACACCTCCATTTTTTAATTTTAAAAAATATTTTATGTTTATTTACCACTTATTCCTTTTATTTCCATTATTCTTAATTCAATTCTTTTTAAATCTGATTTACTTATTGAAATTATTTTTAAGCCAGCCTTATAAGAAGACGAACCTTTTATATTTTTTTCAATGTTACGAACTTCTGCAAGTATTTTAACAGGATTTGCTAATCTTGGTAAAAATAAGTCAATTATAATATGCTGTCCTATTGCAAGTGGCGTTTCCGATACAATAGAAAGCCCTCCCTTACTTATATCTTCTGTCATTGCCTGAATAAAAGAACTTGCACCACCTGTTTTTGTTATTTTTTCTATGGTTGTATCTTTGTAGTCATCAGAATTTAATACCTGTTTTGATTCTTTTATAGGATAATAAAGAACTTTCAATACATCAGGCACTCTTTCATACTGCCTTTTATAAAGCCAGCCTTTTTTCATTTCCATAGTTATTTTAATCCAATTTTTGTTTTAATATATTCTTTTGGCTGAACAACACCCATTGAAATAACAATTTTTAGTGCTTCTTCAACTGAAATTTTTAAAGGAATTATATTTTTAACAGGAACAAGCATTATGTAGCCAGATGTTGGATTTGGTGCTGTTGGAACAAAAACCTGAACCAGTTTTTGTTTTGATTTTATATTTGATTTTATTATTTTAGAACTTGCAATAAAGCCAATAACATAAACATTATAAAATGGAAAATCTATTGCAATTACTTGCTTAAATGATTTATTGTTATGTGAAAAAATAGTATCACTTATTTGTTTTAAGCCACCAAATATTGTATTTACAATGGGAATTTTATGTAAAATTGATTCATACAATGATATAATTTTTTTACCAAAATAATTAGTTGCTAAAAGTCCTATAAACCATATAGCGATAAGTAATGTTATTAATCCCAGCCCTGGAATATCAATGTTTAAATAACCAGCAACAAATGGGCCTAAAATGCTATCAAGTTTATCAAGTAAAAAATAAATAATTACAATGGATATAACAAGGGGTAAAATAACAACTAAACCAGCTATAAACTGGGATGTGATTTTTGACATTATTTTTTGTATAAATTTAAACATATTAACTTCATTCTCTCCTATTTTTATGTAATTTTGTTTATAATTATACCTTAAAAAAATTAAAAAACAAGTGATTTTAAAGAGTTTTTTTAAGTTTTATTTGACAAAACAATAAAATATAAGTATACTTAATAATAAAAGTATTATAATATATAATATTATAAGATAAGAGATTAGAAAGTATTATTAAATAGTTATTTATTTTGTTGGTTTTTTTGTAAATATTTAGTGTTTAATTTAACAAAAAAACTAACACAATTAAGGAGTATTATGTCCTTATTTACCGGTGATGCTGATAAGACGGTCAGAGAAAAAGTAAGGATAAAAAAAATATTGATAATACTCATAATTCTGTTTCCTATAATTTCTGGTTTTGATTTTTTTAATAAAAATATTAAAGCAAATCAAAAGAAACAATATTTATCTAATCCGATTTACAATTTTACACCAACACCAACAATGACACCTATTCCTTATCCACAACTTTTTTATTTTAAAACAAAAATAAATGATAGATTTCGTTTTCCATCAGTGCGCACACAATATATTTTATCAGGAAATAATGATAAAGATTTTAAGTACTGGTATGTTTTAATCACTGCGCCTGCAAGCGATGATATTACATTTATTTCTTTTATGTTTGATATTGGAGAAAAAGCAGTTGAATTTGAATATGCAGGGAATAATACGAAAAATGCAAGGTATAAATTTGTAAAAGGACTATTAAAGTGAAAAAAATAATTTTAATAATCAGTTTAATAGTTATGTGTGCTAATGTTTTTGCAAGAACTGTTTATAATGGCACAAATATTGATTTGAATATGAAAGTATATTCAAACGGGGATACACAGAGCAATACTACAAAATATCAGTTTGTTATATATAATTATTGCACATTTACAGTAAAAATATCTGATATAAGAATTGTGGGGTATGTGAGGTCAACGACAAATACAGCATCCGGGTGGGCTTACCAATCGAGTGCAAATCAGGGTGAAGTCAGAGATGCATCCAATGGATATGTTAGAGGAGTTACTGGTTCATATATTGTTACATATTCAGATGGGACAGAACAAAATTGTGGAACATCTGGTGGTGTTGAACATTATGCCAAAACAACATTTGTTGCAACTTATAGTGGCACAGAAAATTTAGAGGGAGGTGGGTATTATTTTCAACCATCATCTGATTCTAATACATGGTTTGAAACAAGATATTCTAACTGGAGTAATATGTATAAACTTGACGATTTTTCAAGTCCTGCTGATAGTAATCTTGGAACATCAAGAGCAACTGCAGTTGATTGGAAGTATTTACGATTGCAATATTCACCAGATGGTGGAACAACCTGGATTGATATATGTGAAAGTTTAGATAGCAGTGGAACTACTGATACAAATAGTGGCGTGCTACCCTGTAATGGGAGTATATGTGGTGCCGAAGCAACACCAACTTTTACATATACTATAACAGATACATGGACACAAACACCAGAAGTAACTGCAACTGATACACCGACAGTAACAGAGACATTTACAAATTCACCTGATGTAAGTTTTACATATACACCAACAATTACTGAAACAAACACATCGTCTCCTACTTTTACTATAACACAAACACATACACCAAATACAGGCGTTAATTTATATTTTAATCTTGAAACATGGAACCCGGGACAGGCGAGTAATGAACTAAAATATGCATTTCGTATAACTAATTATTCAACATTTACAGCAAAACCATCTGACTTTAAAATTGTTGCATATATTTATTCTACAAAGACAGCATCTAATCACTTTTGGGTCAGTGATTCAAATAATGTTTCGGTTTATAATTCAGGGGGAACAAACATTGGAAATCTTGGTACGTTTAGTTGTTCAATTACTGAAATTTCATCGGAAGATTGTGGTTATGCAAATTCAATAAGTAGAAGGGCAAATATAAAATTGGAAATAGCTTATAGTGGAACCGATATTGATATTCCTTCGACAGGGGGTTATATGCAATGTAATGGGGATGCAAATACTTTTGGAAGAATTCATTATAATGATTGGAGTAATATAGACCAGACAGATGATTATTCAAGTATGAGTGATAGTAGTTTAGGAAATGGTGCATCAAGTAGAATAAATTATAAATATATTGTTCTTGAGTATAATAATGGGGGAACATGGGAGCATATTTGTGAGGTGACTGATACAGGAGGAACGGAAGATACTAATAGTGGGGTAAAACCGTGTTATATAAGTGCATGTGTTGCGGGTGCTACATCAACGAATACGCCTTCAGTGACGCCGACAGTAACAGAAACAGTAACACCGACGGTTACAGAGACGGTAACGCCGACAGTGACCGAGACAGTAACACCAACCGTGACTGAAACCGTAACACCTACAGTGACGCCGACCGTGACCGAAACCGTGACACCGACAGTAACCGAGACAGTAACGCCGACAGTAACGCAGACCGTGACGCCGACAGTGACAGAGACGGTAACGCCGACAGTGACCGAAACAGTAACGCCGACAGTAACAGAGACAGTGACGCCAACAGTAACCGAGACAGTAACACCGACAGTGACCGAGACCGTAACGCCAACAGTAACCGAAACAGTAACACCGACAGTGACCGAGACAGTAACACCAACCGTGACTGAAACCGTAACACCAACAGTGACGCCAACCGTGACAGAGACCGTGACGCCGACGGTAACAGAGACCGTAACGCCGACGGTTACGCCGACAGTGACAGAGACGGTAACGCCGACAGTGACCGAAACAGTAACGCCGACAGTAACAGAGACAGTGACGCCAACAGTAACCGAGACAGTAACACCGACAGTGACGCAGACAGTAACGCCAACAGTGACCGAGACAGTAACGCCGACGGTTACAGAAACAGTAACGCCGACTGTAACGCAGACGGTAACGCCGACTGTAACGCAGACCGTAACGCCGACAGTAACAGAAACAGTAACACCGACAGTGACGCCAACAGTAACCGAGACAGTAACACCGACCGTGACCGAGACCGTAACGCCGACAGTAACGGAGACAGTAACACCTACAGTAACAGAAACAGTAACGCCGACAGTAACGGAGACAGTAACACCGACCGTAACAGAGACAGTAACACCGACAGTGACAGAAACAGTGACGCCGACAGTAACAGAGACAGTAACACCGACAGTGACAGAAACCGTAACGCCGACGGTTACGCCAACAGTGACCGAGACAGTAACGCCGACAGTAACAGAAACGGTAACACCAACAGTAACCGAGACAGTGACACCAACCGTGACAGAGACCGTGACACCGACAGTTACAGAGACGGTAACGCCGACTGTAACGCAGACCGTAACGCCGACAGCAACCGAAACAGTAACACCGACAGTGACAGAGACCGTAACGCCGACGGTTACACCAACAGTAACCGAGACCGTAACGCCGACAGTAACGCAGACGGTAACGCCGACTGTAACGCAGACGGTAACGCCGACTGTAACGCAGACCGTAACGCCGACTGTAACAGAAACAGTAACACCGACAGTGACAGAGACAGTAACGCCAACAGTAACAGAAACAGTAACGCCAACAGTGACAGAAACCGTGACACCGACAGTGACACCAACAGTAACCGAGACAGTAACACCAACAGTAACAGAGACCGTGACACCGACAGTGACAGAGACGGTGACGCCGACAGTAACCGAGACAGTAACACCGACAGTGACAGAAACAGTGACGCCGACGGTTACGCCAACAGTGACCGAGACAGTAACGCCGACGGTTACAGAAACAGTAACGCCGACAGTAACGCAGACGGTAACGCCGACAGTAACAGAAACAGTAACACCGACGAATACGCCAACAGTAACAGAGACCGTGACACCGACAGTAACAGAAACCGTAACACCGACAGTAACAGAGACAGTTACGCCAACAAATACGCCAACGGTTACACCAACAGTGACCGAGACAGTAACGCCGACGGTTACAGAAACAGTAACGCCGACAGTAACGCAGACGGTAACGCCGACAGTAACAGAAACAGTAACACCGACAGTGACAGAAACAGTGACGCCGACGGTTACGCCAACAGTGACCGAGACAGTAACGCCGACGGTTACAGAAACAGTAACGCCGACGGTTACAGAGACGGTAACGCCGACAGTAACAGAAACAGTAACACCGACAGTGACAGAGACAGTAACGCCAACAGTAACAGAAACAGTAACGCCAACAGTAACGCCGACAGTAACAGAGACGGTTACGCCGACAGTGACAGAAACGGTAACGCTAACAGTAACCGAGACCGTTACACCAACAGTGACACCTACCGTGACGCCAACAGTGACCGAGACAGTAACACCGACAGTAACGGAGACCGTGACACCGACCGTGACAGAGACCGTAACGCCGACAGTAACCGAAACAGTAACGCCGACAGTAACGGAGACCGTGACACCGACAGTAACAGAAACCGTAACACCGACAGTAACAGAGACAGTTACGCCAACAAATACGCCGACGGTTACACCAACGGTAACGCCAACAGTAACCGAGACAGTAACGCCGACAGTAACAGAGACCGTGACACCGACAGTAACTCAAACAGTAACATCGACAGTAACAGAAACCGTGACGCCGACAGTGACAGAGACAGTGACACCAACAGTAACAGAGACGGTAACACCGACAGTAACAGAAACAGTAACGCCGACAGTAACGCAGACAGTGACGCCGACAGTGACAGAAACGGTAACACCAACGGTGACAGAGACAGTTACGCCAACAAATACGCCGACGGTTACACCAACAGTAACAGAAACAGTAACGCCGACAGTAACGCAGACAGTGACGCCGACAGTAACAGAGACGGTAACACCAACGGTAACAGAAACAGTAACACCGACGAATACGCCAACAGTAACAGAAACCGTAACGCCGACAGTAACGGAGACCGTAACGCCGACAGTAACCGAAACAGTAACACCGACAGTGACTGAAACCGTAACACCAACAGTAACGCCGACCGTGACCGAAACCGTGACGCCAACAGTAACCGAGACAGTAACACCGACAGTGACAGAAACCGTAACGCCGACGGTTACAGAGACGGTAACACCAACGGTAACAGAGACGGTAACGCCAACAGTAACTGAGACCGTGACACCGACCGTAACAGAGACGGTAACACCGACAGTGACCGAAACAGTAACGTCGACGATAACGTCGACAGTAACAGAGACCGTAACGCCGACAGTAACAGAAACAGTAACACCGACAGTGACAGAGACAGTTACGCCAACAGTAACTCAAACAGTAACGCCGACAGTAACAGAAACCGTAACACCAACAGTAACCGAGACAGTGACACCGACAGTTACAGAGACGGTAACGCCGACTGTAACGCAGACCGTGACGCCAACAGTAACTCAAACAGTAACGCCGACAGTAACGGAGACCGTGACACCGACAGTGACCGAGACAGTAACGCCAACAGTAACAGAAACAGTAACACCGACAGTTACAGAAACCGTGACACCGACAGTTACAGAGACGGTAACGCCGACAGTAACCGAAACAGTAACACCGACAGTAACAGAAACCGTAACACCGACTGTTACAGAGACAGTTACGCCAACAAATACGCCGACGGTTACACCAACAGTAACACCAACAGTGACAGAAACCGTGACACCGACAGATACACCAACAGCAACTCTAACATATACAATAACTGAGACATCAACATATACAACAACGCCGACATATACTCCAACACCAACAAACACGCCATATGGAGAAGGAGTAGCAATAATAACACCCACAGTAGTAACAGCAGGAAGCAGTGGCCAGACAATAACAATAGAATACACAGCAGGCGGGACACAATGGGCATCAGCGCCAGGATACGGGACATTAAAGATAAAGATACCAGATGGCTGGAGCGCACCAAGTATAATAAACACAGATGCAGGATATTTTACAGCGCAGGTAACAGGAGGGACATTATACGGGACAAGTGTGGATAATATGGACATAATAGTATATGTAAGGGGATTACAGGCAAGCACAGGAAAGATAACAGTGATATATGGGGACAAGAGTGAAGGAGGACCGGGAGCAACGGTACAGGCAAATACAGGGATAGTAGAATTTACAGTAAGCAGTGCGACAAGTGGAGAAAATGCAATACCAATATCAGATTCACCAGACATAGAGGTAATAGCACCAACAGCAACAGTAACAGCAACAAACACACCAACACCAACGTCAACACCAACAATAACACCGACAAATACACCGTATGGTGGTGGATCTGCAGTAATAACCCCGACAGTAGTAACAGCAGGAAGCAGCGGGAACGTGATGGTAATAACATATACGAATGGGAGCACACAATGGGCATCAGCGCCAGGATACGGGACATTAAAGATAAAGATACCTGATGGCTGGAGTGAACCAAGCAGGACAAATGGGCAGCCGGGATATTATACAGCAACAATAAGTGGAGGGACATTAACATATTTAGGAGTAGATGGGATGTATATAGTAATAAGGGGGAGAGATTTAATAAGCGGAGGGACAATAACAGTGACATACGGAGCAGGGACAGGAGGAGGAGCAGTAGCACAATCAAACACAGGGACAGTAGAATTTACAGTAGAAATGACAGCGAGTGGAGATAATACATTACCGATACTAAACTCTCCTGATGTAGAAGTAATAGCGCCAACGCCAACATCAACAGTGACACCTACAGTAACAGAAACAGTAACACCAACTGTGACACCAACCGTGACAGAGACGGGAACACCTACAGTAACCGAAACCGTAACACCGACAGTGACAGAGACAGTTACGCCAACAAATACGCCGACGGTTACTCCAACAGTAACCGAAACAGTAACACCAACAGTAACGGAGACAGTAACACCGACAGTAACTGAGACAGTAACACCGACCGTGACAGAGACGGTAACACCAACAGTAACAGAAACCGTGACGCCGACGGTAACAGAGACAGTAACGCCGACAGTTACAGAGACGGTAACGCCGACTGTAACGCAGACCGTAACGCCGACAGTAACAGAAACAGTAACACCGACAGTGACAGAGACAGTTACGCCAACAGTAACTCAAACAGTAACGCCGACAGTAACAGAAACCGTAACACCAACAGTAACCGAGACAGTGACACCGACAGTTACAGAGACGGTAACGCCGACTGTAACGCAGACCGTGACGCCAACAGTAACTCAAACAGTAACGCCGACAGTAACGGAGACCGTGACACCGACAGTGACCGAGACAGTAACGCCAACAGTAACAGAAACAGTAACACCGACAGTTACAGAAACCGTGACACCGACAGTTACAGAGACGGTAACGCCGACAGTAACCGAAACAGTAACACCGACAGTAACAGAAACCGTAACACCGACTGTTACAGAGACAGTTACGCCAACAAATACGCCGACGGTTACACCAACAGTAACACCAACAGTGACAGAAACCGTGACACCGACAGATACACCAACAGCAACTCTAACATATACAATAACTGAGACATCAACATATACAACAACGCCGACATATACTCCAACACCAACAAACACGCCATATGGAGAAGGAGTAGCAATAATAACACCCACAGTAGTAACAGCAGGAAGCAGTGGCCAGACAATAACAATAGAATACACAGCAGGCGGGACACAATGGGCATCAGCGCCAGGATACGGGACATTAAAGATAAAGATACCAGATGGCTGGAGCGCACCAAGTATAATAAACACAGATGCAGGATATTTTACAGCGCAGGTAACAGGAGGGACATTATACGGGACAAGTGTGGATAATATGGACATAATAGTATATGTAAGGGGATTACAGGCAAGCACAGGAAAGATAACAGTGATATATGGGGACAAGAGTGAAGGAGGACCGGGAGCAACGGTACAGGCAAATACAGGGATAGTAGAATTTACAGTAAGCAGTGCGACAAGTGGAGAAAATGCAATACCAATATCAGATTCACCAGACATAGAAGTAATAGCGCCAACAGCAACAGTAACAGCAACAAACACACCAACACCAACGTCAACACCAACAATAACACCAACAAATACACCGTATGGTCAAGGAATAGCAGTAATAACCCCGACAGTAGTAACAGCAGGGAGCAGTGGGAACGTGATGGTAATAATATATACGAATGGGAGCACACAATGGGCATCATCCCCTGGATACGGGACATTAAAGATAAAGATACCTGATGGCTGGAGTGCACCAAGCAGGACAAATGGGCAGCCGGGATATTATACAGCAACAATAAGTGGAGGGACATTAACATATTTAGGAGTAGATGGGATGTATATAGTAATAAGGGCGAGAGATTTAATAAGCGGAGGTACAATAACAGTGACATACGGAGCAGGGACAGGAGGAGGAGCAGTAGCACAATCAAACATAGGGACAGTAGAATTTACAGTAGAAATGGCAGCGAGTGGAGATAATACATTACCGATACTAAACTCACCTGATGTAGAAGTAATAGCGCCAACGCCAACATCAACAGTGACACCTACAGTAACAGAAACAGTAACACCAACTGTGACACCAACCGTGACACCAACAGTAACCGAGACAGTAACGCCAACGGTAACAGAAACCGTGACGCCGACAGTGACAGAAACGGTAACGCCAACAGTAACGCCGACAGTAACAGAAACAGTAACGCCAACAGTAACACCGACAGTAACAGAAACAGTAACGCCGACAGTAACGGAGACCGTGACACCGACAGTAACAGAGACAGTAACGCCAACAGTAACACCGACAGTAACACAGACAGTAACGCCAACGGTAACAGAAACCGTGACGCCGACAGTGACAGAAACCGTAACGCCAACAGTAACGCCGACAGTAACAGAGACAGTAACGCCGACAGTGACAGAGACGGTTACGCCGACAGTGACAGAGACGGTTACGCCGACAGTAACGGAGACCGTGACACCGACAGTGACAGAGACAGTGACACCAACAGTGACACCGACAGTAACACCGACAAATACATCAACAGTAACACCAACAGTAACACTGACAGTAACTGAGACAGTGACACCAACGGTGACAGAGACGGTTACGCCGACAAATACACCGACAGTAACAGAAACAGTAACACCAACAGTAACACCAACAGTCACGCCAACAGATACTCCAACAATAACCCTGACCAATACGCCAACATTTACACATACTCCCACAGTTACTCCTACAAATACACCAACATATACAGCAACACCAACAAATACCCCGGCAATTGGAGAAGGTTTTGCAACAATAATCCCAACACAGGTTGCAGCAGGTGTTTCTGGAAATACACTTGATATAATTTATACTGCTGGTATAACTGACTGGGCAACATCTCCTTCTTATGGCACATTGAGAATTGTAATACCTTCTGGATGGTCTGCCCCGAGTTTAAATCCACTTGATGCAGGATATTTTACAGTTGATGTCATTGGTGGCACTCTTGTTGCTCAGTTCATAGAAGGTTCTGATACAATTAAATTATATGTGCAGGGACTTCCGGCAAATACAGGAAAAATAATTGTAAAATATGGAGATACTTCAGGTGGTGGCAGTGGAGCAGTTTCTCAATCAAATATTGGAGTTGCAACATTTGTAGTACAAAGTGCAACAAGTGGAGAAACAACTTATGAAATATTAAATTCTCCTTCAATTAATGTTATTGCAGCAACACCAACTTCAACTGTTACACCAACAAGTACTGCAACACCAACCAATACACCTTCTCCCACAACAATAATAGGAGAAGGAGTTGCAATAATACAGCCAACAAGTGTTACAGCAAGCTCATCTGGAAACACAATGATTATTACTTATACAGCAGGCGAAACTGGCTGGACAGATACCCCGGGTTATGGCACATTAAAAATAAAAGTACCTGCCGGCTGGTCATATCCTTCTATTAATTCATTAAATAATGGATATTTCACAGTAGATGTAAAAGGTGGCACTTTAACCGGTCGGCTTGCAATAGGAGATAGTATGTATATATATGTTTATGGATTGCCTGCTTTAACAGGAAAAATAATAGTGACTTATGGTGATAAATCAGGAGGTGGCGCTGGTGCAACTGCTCAATCAAATCAAGGAACTGCAGTGTTTGTTGTTGGGACTGATTTTGATGGAGAAAATACTTATGAAATTAATGACTCTCCTTATGTAAATGTGCTTGCACCAACACCAACATCAACAATTACTCCATCTTTTACAATTACAGAAACAAATACTGTTACACCTACTCAAACATTCACAGAAACACCAACTATAACACCTACAATCACAGAAACAAATACAATAACATTAACTCAAACACCAACCCAAACAATAACCCCGACATTTACACCAATTTATACACCTGCAAGACCTTATGATTTATATGTTGAGCAGCAGGGTATAAATACCTATCTGCAGTGGAATGATGTTGCAGGTGTTGATTATTATAAAATATATTCTGCAACAGGTGTTCTTGGTAAATTTAATTCTTTTCCATCTGCCTGGACAGTTATTGCAACAGTTGAGCCAACACCTACAGTATGTTCATACATATATGAAGATACATCAGGTGAAACATACAGGTATTATCTTGTAACAGGTGTTAATGAAGCAGGAGAAAGTGAACCATCTACAATGGGTGCAAGAATAGTAATGAGTTTCTATTTCACACCAAATATGCCAAATGCTTATCTTATTTCATTACCATACAGAAATAAATTTTTAAATGTTTCTGATATTGTGTTTGACATAGAAGGAGGTTATAACAGTTCAAATAAAATAAACAGGGTTGGTTTATGGTATCCTGAGTATCAGGCATTTTCAATGTATAGTTTTAAACAATCACTTGGTGCATGGGTTGGTATTAATTGGGCTGTTGATTCAGGAACTCCATCATCCAATGGTATTTATATAAATATTACATCAACTGCATCTGCATTTACCTGGACTATTGCAGGAGTTGATAAAAATACAGGGCTTATAATTAATCGTTATGCAAATCAGCCAAATGATAATCCACGTCAGATGCCATATACAGGCAAATATAAAAAGGCCTCTGACATAGTAAAAGAAATAGAAGGTGGAACAGGTGAAGGAACAAATACAAAAATAATAAAACTTGGATTATGGCATAGAGATGCCCAGGCATACAGTTTTTACAGATACAGTTCTTCTATTGGCGCTTGGGTTGGAATTGACTTTGATATAAAACCAGGAGATATAATAAATATTTATCCAAGCAGCAGCATTTCATCATTTACATGGACTCCTGGTTTAGTTGTAACACCAGAACCATAAAAGAAGGTGATTTATATGAGAAAAATTATTTTGTTGGTATTTTTATTACTCACAAACACAATTATTTATGCATCCTTTACTGTTTTTGGAAAGGTTTATAATGAAGATGGTTCAAAGGGAACTTCATTAACTGCAAATAGTTATTGTGGACTTAAAACATACAGAAAATCAATACCGGGTGAAATTGGTATTCAGAATATAGGACCCAACAATAATTGCCTGCAAAAGATATTTCCAACTGATTATGATGGTAAAGATACGCCTGCATATTTTAATTCAGATGTTGGTAGTTATAACTGGACAACTTCAGTTGGTGTGGGACAATATGTTATAACTGTTGTAGAGGTCTATAATGAGCAGTTTCCTTTATGTTTATGGTCAGGTCCATCTTATGTTGGTGCAAGAATAAAAGTTTTATCCCAGGGTGATATTAATAACAGCGGAGTGGATATGCCTGATACACGTCTTGAATCAATTCCAGCGCCACAACCACAAACAATTTTAACAGATGCAGTTGTATTAACCTGGACAGGGCTTTCTTATGACCCTGATAATCTTGTTATTGGCTATACTGTTTTTAGGTCCACAGAACCGGGTGGAACTGGCGGATACGAACAATTAACAGCAACTGCCCAGCAGATAAAAGGTGGACTTGTTTCTTATACTGATACAAATTTGGTTCAGGGAAAGACGTATTATTATAAAATAGCAGTTAATTTTGAATGGGGCGGTGGTAATGGAGCACCTGATTATTTTGTGAGTAATGCCAGGTCATATACAAGTAATGGAATTTATATTGGCGAAACTCCTACAAGCACACTTACAATAACATTTACCCCATATTTTACAGAAACAAATACATATACTTTAACTGAAACACCGACACTTATACTTACATTAACTGAGACGCCAACTCCTACAGAATCTGCAACTGATACATTCACAGTTACTTTAACACACACTGAAACCATTACATCAACAGATACATTTACACCAACATTTACATTTACACCTACCTGTTCAATTACACTTACTTCTACAGAAACACTGACGCCTACATACACAGTAACATTTACATTAACAGCAACTCCAACAATTACATCTACAACACAGCCGCAGATAGCAGGTCCTTTAAAACAAAGATTATTAAAAGAAAGAATAGTTGTTTTGAATAATCCGGTAAGAGATGATATTTTAAGAGTTGCTTTATATAATGAAAATAATGGAATTGTTAAAATTTCTTTGTATAATATAAATGGCGAACTTGTTATGAAAATGGAAAGAAATATAAACTCCGGATTTACAATACTGCAGGATAAAATTTCAAAAGCATCAGGCATATATGTTTTGAAGACAATAATTAAGACAGATAACGACATAATAAAATTGCCTTTGAAAAAAGTTGGAGTAATAAAATAATTTTTTATATTGTGGAGGATTTAATTGAACAGAGTTAATAAAATTATCTTTTTATTTAATATATTTTTATTATTTTCTTTTTTAGTTATAGCACAGACAGAAACAGATACGCCAACAGAAACATTAACATATACTTTGACTGTGACATATACACATACTTTTACTATAACCCCGACCAGAACCCCTATATCACAGGGCGTTGGTTCAGCTGTTATAAGTCCCACTCGTGTTGCAGCAGGAACAACAGGGAACACTATGATAATTACTTTTACAAATGGCCAGGATACATGGGGAAATGGAACATTGAAGGTAATAATTCCTGATGAATGGTCTGCTCCAAGTTTAACAGGTACAAATCCTGGTTATTACACAGTTTCAGTTTCAGGTGGTTCTTATGCAGGAACAATGGTAAATGGACAGACAATTATAATATATGTAAATAATTTACAGGCAACTACAGGCACAGTTACTATTACTTATGGTTCAAAAGTATTGGGCGGACCAGGTGCTGCTTCTCAATCAAAAACAGGAACAGCAATTTTTAAAGTTGAAAATAATCCGGTGGGAACAAATACTTATGAAATTGCAAATAGCCCGGAGGTAGAAGTTGTTGCACCCACACCTACTCCTACTTTTACACATACTTATACTGTGACTCCAAGTATTACTCCTACAATGACAGCAACACCAACTATTACAGTAACAAGTACTCCGCAAACAGGGGAAGGTTCTGCAACAATTTATCCTGCCTCAGTAATGGTAAGTGGCACAGGAAATACTATGATTATTGAATACACAGCAGGTCCTTCTCCCTGGGCAAATGCTCCTGGTTATGGAACTCTGCGCATAACAATTCCATCAGGATGGTCACAGCCAAGTATAACAGGAACAGCACCCGGGTATTTTACTGCTGACTCAATTGGCGGCACAGTAAATGGTTATGTTGTGTCTGGTAGTGATATTGTTGTTTATGTTTCTGGCTTACCTGCAAATACAGGAAAAATAATTGTAAATTATGGAGATAAATCAGGAGGAGGTTCTGGTGCTAATGCTCAATCAAATACAGGAACTGCTTATTTTACAGTAAAATCAGCAACAAATGGTACCAATACAAATGAAATTCAGTATTCTCCTTATGTTTTTGTTAATTTTGCAACTCCAACAGTTACAAATACAATAACACCAACATATACTTATACACCTGACTCAACACCTGTGCAGCCCTCGGGAATTACTTCAACATTAACAGGGAATGATATGACTTTGAACTGGAATACTGGATTAGTAACTGACTATTACAGAATTTACATTGCAACAGGACCAAATGGCAGATTAAATCCTTTTCCATCTGGCTGGCAGATTGTTGCAACTGTCCTTCCAACACCTACTATTACTTCATTTACTCACACAGATACAATGAATGACTTTATATTTTATACTGTAACTGGCGTAAATGGAGCAGGAGAGTCAAAACCATCCACAGTTGCTTCAAAAATAAAGCAAATATTATCCTATACAGGTAATAGAACTAATGCATATATTTTATCTTTACCTTATGTCAGTAAATTCAGCAAAGCATCTGATATTGTAATGGACATAGAAGGAACAACTGCAACAGTGACAAAAATAAACCGTGTTGGACTCTGGTATCCTCCTGTTCAGGCATTTTCAATGTATAATTATGTTATTGATAACTGGTATGGAATTAACTGGAATGTTGATGCAGGCACATCTTCTTCAAATGCGATTTATTTGAATTTGACTTCCACTGCTGGAACTTTTACATGGATAATAAACGGTCAGGATAAAATAGCAAACCTTTTATTTACAAGAAATACCGGAATTGCAAATGAAAATTTAAGGCATCTGCCTTATTTTTCAATTTATAAAAAAGCATCTGATATTGTGTTGGATATAGAAGGAACAATGACAACAAATGCAAAAATAAGTAAAATAGGGAAATGGCATCCGGATGTGCAGTCATATTCTTTTTATTATTTTGTAAGTGGCACTGGCTGGGTGGGTATTGATTTTGATATAAAACCGGGGGATGCAATAAATATTGTGCCGAGTTCATCTGCCACTTCATTTACCTGGACCCCAAAACTGGTTGTCCCCCCGACGGAATAACATTTTAACTACATTGCTGATTGCAGTTTGAAAAAATTCCTCTACCCTGAGGGGCTGTCCATTACCCATAAGTATCAAGAAGCAGGTATACCGCTGATTTTTTCGTAAAAAACGGTTGAGAAAAAGTCATGCAAAGAATTTACAGTCAAAAGTAGGCGAGGCTTACGCAACAACCCTTGGATAGGATTAAGAAGGGCGTTAAAATTGGGAGTAAGTAAACGAGACAACACTGCGAACCACCCGTAATTTTCCTCAAAAATCAGGATATACCTGCTTCTTATTATATAAAGATGTGGGTAATGGTCAGCCTGAGGGGAGAGGATAAAGGTGAGGGGGAGGTTGGAAAATTAAATAATTTACGATTTACAATTTTTGGTTTACGATTTAAGAAATACATTTTTGATTTGCGATTTTCGATTTACGGTTTCCGATTTGTTTTTAAATTTGAAGATTCCAGATTTTGAGATTAAAATTTGGAAGATTTGCAAATTTGGAAGATTCACTAACTGCATTGCCGGTTGCCGGTTGTCGATTGTCGGTTGAAAAAACAAAAAAATCAGCAAACAGCAACAAGCAAACAACAATTGAAATAAATTTGGTAGATTTTGCAGATTTGAAAATTTGGAAGATTCAATTACTACATTGCCGATTGCCGGTTGTTGATTGTTGATTGGAAAAACAAAAACTGGATTCCTGCTGTAGTTTACCCCTGAGAAATCAGGGGCAGGAATGACAAGAGAGCAAGACAGCGAGATTATCTGTAGGGGCGACCCTGTGTGGTCGCCCGAAAACGATAATCGGCAAATGGCAATTGATAATTAATATTTCCTCTACCCTGCGGGGAGAGGAAAAAGGTGAGGGGGGATAAATACATTGCCGATTGCTGGTTGCTGGTTGGAAAAAAATTCCTATACCCTGCGGTTGATATTACCCATAAGTATCAAGAAGCAGGTATACCGCTGATTTTTTCGTAAAAAACGGTTGAGAAAAATTCGGGCAAAAAATTTGCAGTCAAAAGTAGGCGAGGCTTACGCAACACCCCTTGGATAGGATTAAGAAGGGCGTTAAAATTGGGAGTAAGTAAACTAGACAACACTGCGAACCACCCGTAATTTTCCTCAAAAATCAGGATATACCTGCTTCTAACTCATAAAATGAAAGATGTGAGTAATGGATATCTTTGTGTAAGGGAGAAAGAAAGTTAAGTGATTGCCCCTCTTGGAAAAAGATGGGACAGGGGAGATTTAATTCCATTGCCGATTGCAGTTTGCCGATTGTCGATTGAAAAAAATAAAAATTGGATTCCTGCTGTAGTTTACCCCTGAGAAATCAGGGGCAGGAATCACAAGAGAACAAGAGAGCAAGAAAGCGAGAATTGAGATTATCTGTAGGGGCGACCCTGTGTGGTCGCCCGTTCTTTTAAAGCGAACCTGCATATCTGCGCATACTCTACGTAATCAATTGAATATTTTATAAATTAAAATAATTAATTTAAAAAAATTAAATAAACCACTTGACTTTTGATATAATTATCATATAATAAAAAACAGAAAAATTGAAAAATTTAAAAAATGTATTTTTTAAAAATTTGAGAAATTAAAAAAATATGATGAATTCTAATAATAATTCAAAATTAAAGGAAATATTAGAACTGGGGTATATTGATACAGAAAAAAAGTATAAAATCCTGTCAGGACCAAATAAGGGGAAAGAATTTCCAGTATATGCAATGGAAGGTGACATTGCAGGATTAGTATATAATAATGAAGAAGATAAAATAGAACTTGTTTATAAAATGCCATTTCCTTTCACGCCTAAAAAAAATAGCATAAACCAGAATAAGGTGTAATTTTGAAAAAGTTTGTATTTGTTTTTTTATTATTAAATTTTTTACTAATACCTTTATACTCTGCAATAACCGGGGCTGCAAAAGAAGATGTTCAATCTTTAACCTTGTATCCCAATGACACAAACAAACTTGTGTATAAAATAAACTTAACAGGCACAGGAACAGATATATTAAATTCAATTAAATTTTCAAATCAGGGCACTGCATCATATCCTACAGATATTTCTGAATTGAAATTATGGTATCAGGCAACAGGTGGTGACTTTAATCCGGGGACTGCAACTTTTATATGCACGATACCGGCAACAGGTTCAACTTCCTGGGAAAAAACAGGAATAAATTTTACAGTAGCAGCAAGCAGTTCTCTTTATATTACTGTTGACATATCATCAATGCCAACAGATGGTAAAACAGTAAAATTAACACTTTTAAAAAAAGGGCTTTCAATTGGCAGCAGCACATACCCAAATTCAAATCAAACAAATACAAATGCTTCAACAATTTCAAATCCACCTAAATTATATGTTTCTTTTGCTGATTATTTACCGGTTAAAGTAAACAAAGGGCAGGAAAATATTTATGCTGTAAAATATTTTTTTCAAAACACAGCAACTTCTACAACCTCATTGACCGGGATAATATTAAATACAATTAATTATTCAGGAGAAATAAATGCAGATACTGCTTTATCACGTATTGTAATAAAAAGCGGGGCAACAACTTATGCTGATATAACATCTATACTTTCATCTCCCCAGATAAGCATATCTTTTTCTCCTTCTATAAGTATTTCTGCTGGTTCTGAAATTTCCCTTGATGTTTTTATTTATCTTTTACCAACAATAAATACAAAAGATATTGGCATTAGATTAAAACAACCATCAGATATTACAACTCTGCAGGTAATAACAAAAGAAGCAAAAGCCGGCTTTTCATTTCCAATGGATACAAAACTCGCAATAATCACCCAGCCGGTTTCATCAGTTAATGTGTCAGGAACAAATACAATGCCTTTTTATGCAACTGAAAATCAAACAGATATAAAGTCATTGCTTTTAACATTTACTCATCCCCAATCAATTACAACCTATGCTGATTGCAGCATAAGGGGGATAACCCTGGTTGCACAATCATTAACAAATCCATCATTAAAAGATACTGATTTATTTTCAAAAGTAAGTGTTTATGATAGCGTGACAACCTATGCTCAAATAGTTACTTCATCAAATACAAATCAAATATTTATTCCATTCACAAATTACCTAGATATTTCTCCTGGCAGTGCAAAGTCAGTTACAATAAGCGTTGATTTAAAATCAGGACTTTTTAATAATAATTTTTATGTTTATGTTTCAAATTCAGCAGGTATTTCTGCTTTTGATAGCGTAAGTGGAGTGACAATAACTGCAAATGGAAGTTTCCCGGTTGCAAGTAATTTGTGTATGGTGCAGAGATTGCCTTCTTACCTCGGTGTCAATCATATAAACAAAATGCCTTCTGTTGTTGTTTTGGGACAGCAATTTGTTTATGCAGAAGATTTTGTTTTAACCCATCCAAATACAGGGAATTATGCTCCAATAGAAATAAAAGGCATCACATTAAATGTTGAAGATAATCTTGGAAATACGATTGTGCCTTCTTCTGCTATTTCAAAACTGACAATACTTGATAGCAGCAATAACACACTTATTTCATATTCTTCAATACCGATAAGTGGTTATAAAATTTTTCTTGATTTTCCATCTCCTGTTTTACTTCTTACCGGAACCAGTAAAACATTAAAGGTCTATATTGATATTCCTTTGTCACCTTTTTCTGGTTATGTGAAATTAAATCTTAATTCATCATTAAATGTAAATGCAGTAGATGGAAATAGCCATATATTAGCAGTTAATGTTGCAGCAGATGCAGGTGATATATTTCCTATGAAAACATCTGCAGCACAAATTTTAAATGCTGCAACTGATGTAAAAGTAAGACATAGCAATACAATGCCATTTTCTGCAAATGCAGGACAGACAGATATTATGCCAATGCAACTTAATTTTCTAAATGATTCAGGCGGCGTTGTCTCGGTTGAAAAGATAAAATTTTATTTTTCAGATAATTTAAATAGCCCTGTTGCTGCAAATAATGTAATAAATAGAATAAAAATAGAAAACAGCAGTAATACTGTGCAGGTTTATGCTGATGCAGCAGTTACAACAAACAATGCTTCTTATGAACTTATATTCACATCTCCTGTTTTAATAAATTATGGCGCTGTAAATTCTGTCACAGTAAATGTGAAAATAAACATAGCAGACCCGGCTTTTACAAATATTTTTAAAATGGGTATTTTATCAGGCCTTTCAATCACAGCAAAAGACAACAGCACAGGCAATACAATCACTGTTATTGCAAACAATGACACTTTTCCTATGAACAGCAGTGTTATAAACATAGAACAGCGGGCAAATACGCTTAATGTTTCTTATGACCCGGCAAATGCCGGCAGTGCATACAAAGGCGATGCAGGTGTTTCTGTTATGGATTTTATTTTTGAAAATCCGGGCACAGGTAATTATTGCGATATTTTAATAACCGGCATAACTTTAACAGTTGAAAATTCATCCGGCAATACAATATCTCCTGCAAGTGTAATATCAAGAATAAAAATAGAAAATAAAAATACATCTTTTGTTTATGGTGAAATAAGCACAATAACAGGGAATCCTTATTTGTATTTTAATTTTGCAACGCCAATTACAGTGCCTGCAGGCGCGGGTAATAATGTGACGTGTTCTGTAAAAGTAAATATAGCAACTTTTGCAACTGCTTCTAATTTCAGGTTAAATTTAATTTCTGCATCTTATGTAAGGGCAGTTGATGAGAATCAGTTATTACCGGTTAGCGTAACTGCAAAACCACCTGCTACATTTCCAATGGCTTCTAATACCATAAATCTTGTTTCTGTGAATAAATTAACTGTTGCACATATAAATACTATGCCACAGACAGTTAGTAATGGACAAAAAGGGGTTAAGCCATTTATTTTAAGATTTGCAAATGCATCTGATGCACCTGTTTCTATTCATGGCATTACAATAACAGTAGAAGATATTTCAAATACAGGAATAATTCCAGCATCAGTTTTAGATAAGATTTACCTGATTGACTCAAATGGAAATACAAATATATCATTATCAGTAATTCCTGTTTCAGGCAGCACTGTTTATCTTGGATTTTCGCAGGATATTACAATAACTGCTTCTTCTTATAAAGATGCATCATTATTTGTTGATTTAAAAGATAATACTTTTGTTGCAAATTTTCAGATAAATTTACAAAATGCAACGCATATAAATGCAATGCCAATCACACTCACAGTTGAGGCAGATGCAGAGGATTTTTTTCCTATGCGTTCATCAAATGCGTTAATTCAGATAAGACCTGTTTCTGGCGGTATTTCACACACAGATGTTATGCCAACAACAGTGTCAACAGGCCAGACAAACATATTTGCAGAAATTCTCCATCTTGCTAATTATAATGTCTCTGGCAGTGCAGATATTCAGCTAACAGGTATTACAATAACTGTTGAAGATGATACAAACAGTGTTATAAATCCTTCTTCTGCACTTAAAAAAATAATGATAAGGGATGAAAACAATATTTATGCTTTTTATTCTGGTATTCCTTCATCTGCTGCTCCTTTTTATGTGCCGTTTATACAGCCGGTTTCTTTATCTGTTTCACAGACAACAGATGTTAAATTGTATGTTGACATAGTTGATACCATATCAACAGGTAATTTTCAGATAAATATAAAAATAGATGCTGATGTTACTTACAGGGACAAAAATACAGGTCTTACAATAACAGCACAGGCAATCAATGGTGATTTTTTTCCTATGAGAACTTCTGTTGTCATAATACAGGAAAAAGCAACTCTTTGCAAAGTTTCATATCAAAATTTAATGCCGGCATCAGTTAATAAGGCGCAGCAAAATATAACTGCAATGAAAATAAGTTTTGCAAATGAAGGCAGTATAAATGGCGCCAATGTTTTAATTACCAGAATTATTTTAAATACTGAAAATGGTTTTGACGCAGGTATTATTCCAAAGACAGCAATAAACAAAATAAGTATAAAGGATGGAGCAGGCACTGTTTATGGAGAGGTAAGCACCATACCTGATTATGGCGATTCAGCTTCAATAGCGCTTACCACACCTATTACAGTGCAGGTAGGTGAGAAAAAAGATGTTTTTGTTATATGTAATATTAATCCTGATGCAAATACAAATGATTTTAAGATTAGTTTAAGGACAAATTCTGCAATAATAGCACGTGATGCAAACAGCTATAATTTGATAAATGTATCTGCTGATACTGGTTTTAGTTTTCCTATGAAGACAACTGCTGCACTAATACAAAATATTTCTCAGATATTAAATATTTATCATTATGGAGTATTAACTCAGACAGTAAATAAAGGTGATACAGATGTTGCTGCTGTTTATTTTAAATTCATAAATCCAAATCCAGCGGGTTTTTCTGATATAGTTATAAAAGGTCTGACAATAACAGTAGAAGATAATACAGGTGCAGGTATTATACCTTCTTCTGTTATATCAAAGTTACAACTTGCAGGTGTATCAAATTTTGGCGAAACAGCATCAATTCCTGCAACCGGCTCTATTGTATATATTCCACTTACAATTACACCTCTTATAGTTCCGCCTTCTTCATACATTGGCGTCACACTATATGCTGATATTTTATCTTCCACAAATCAATTATATATTCAATTTGATTTAAAGCAAAACAGCGATTGTCTTGCAACAGATAAAAATTCAGATTCAGTAATACCCGCAGTTAATGCAGCAAGCGGTGACTCTTTTCCTATGCGTTCAGGATATGCAACTATTTATAATCCACCGGGTATAAATATATTGCATACTGATTTAGCGCCAGTAGAAATTTCTGAAAAGCAAAGAAACATAGAAATTTTAAAGTTTAAATTTGCAAATATTGGTTCATTTGTTGAAACAATTTCAGGTATAACTTTGACTGTGAAAGATAATTGGGCAAATAATGCAAATGCGGCACTTTTAATAAATAATGCTGTTTTAACTGATGGCTCCGGGAATACCAGTGATTCTAATATTAATATATCCGGCTCATTAATTTATATTGATTTATCAAATGACCCGATAATACTATTCCCACAAAATTATGTTGAAAAATATATTTACATAGATTCTATGCCAACTACTTTTTCTTCAAATTTTTATGTTGGTTTAAATTCAGAAAGCGATGTTTTAACATCAGTGCCTGTATATGCACAAACACCGGATACTTTTCCGATGAATACAAAATTAATTTCTTTAAAAAAGCAATCTTTATATATAGAAACTTCATATCTTGATATGATGCCGCCTTCTGTAAGCACAGAACAGAAAAACGTATTTGTTTTTGCTTTTGATTTTTTTAATAATTCTCCGGTAGATTCATCTCCTGCTGTCATAAAAGAAATAACATTTACTGCCCGTGATGCACTTTCCAATACAATATCTGCAAATTCTGTAATATCAGGAATAAAATTTACTGACTTAACAACAGATTATTTCAATGCGACAAGTATTACATCATCTTCTTTTATTTCCTGTCCTTTTGTTATTCCATTGACTTTAACAGCAGGTGAAAGCAAAACATTATACTGTGTTGTTGATGTAACAGGTAATACAATTAACAAAGCAAATAACTTTAAACTTTCTGTTGATAGCAGTTCTTTTTTAAGCGTAGTTGATTTTAATTCTTCAAATTATGTAACAGTAGTGGCAAAAACCGGTTATTCATTTCCTTTTGAATCATCTGCAGCGCTTATCCAGAAAAAAGCAACTGCACTTAAAATAAATCATATTGATACAATGCCTTCTTTTGTAAGTACAAATCAGGAAAATGTAAAAGCAATGAACATTGTTTTTACTAATTCCGGTGATTTACAAACATCAAGTGTTATGATAACAAGATTAAATCTTTATGTTCAAAATGAATTAAATCAAAATATAAATCCGCTGGATGTAATAAAGGAAATTTCAGTAACTGATGAAAATGGAATTACTATATATGGCACAAATACTGAGCTGAATTCTACAAAAGTAATTATTAATTTAACTGCGCCAATAATTGTTTCATCTTCTATGCCTGTTACTGCATCAGTAAAAGTAAAAATTGCATCTAATTTCTTAAATAATAAATTTAAAATAAATCTTGAAAGCAGTAATGATACTTATGCAGTTGATGCAAACAGTTTTGAAATAGTTGCGGTATCTAATAATTCTCCTGACAATTTTCCTATGAAATCAGGACTTGCAACAATTGAAAATGAATTAACTTTAATATATGCAAAAGAGTTTATTGATTTGATGCCTTCTGGTGTGACAAAGGGACAAAAAAGAGTAGGGCTATTTGCATTTAAATTAGACAATACCTCAAATACTTTGACTGCATCTGCTGTTTTAAAACAATTAAAGATTCAAATAAAAGATAATTCAAATAATGATATATCATCAAATTCAGTGATTGATAAAGTTTATTTGATTGATGGAAATGGTTTGACACTTGCTGCGTCTTCATCTTCTTTGTTAAATTATATTATACTTGAGCCATCTTCTTCTTATGTTTTATCTTCTGAGTCCTATGTTTATGTGAGTTTATATGCTGATATTTTAAATACAGCAACTAGTGCTAATTTTAAAGTATTCTTTGATAGTACCTGCTTATGGATTTATGATGAAAATAAAGGTTTAAGTAGCAATATTTCTGTGAATTACTCACCAGTACTGCCCTGGCAGACAATTTCATCAGGAGTTTATAATGCGCCTGCAACAGATTTAATCGTATGGCATGATGGTTCAAGTTTTATTCCTGACCAGGTTGGAAGGGGACAGAAAAATGTAAAATTTATGTCTTTATCATTATTTAATCCTGCAGGAGCCGGCACATCAGATATACTGGTTTATGGTGTAACAATAACTGTTTTTGATAATTATGGAAATACAGTTGCACCTTCAGGTGTTCTTGATTTTCTTGAATTTACTGATTTAACAGGTACTTATTTTTACGGTGGTATCACTGCAAGCGCTTTTTCCAGTCAAACACCTGTATTTATGGAATTTAATTCTGCTATGTCTGTCCCTGCTTCAAATACAATAACAGTTTATTTTAAAGGGAAAATATCTGTAAATGCTGATTTAATAAGTTTTAATCTTACCATAGATAGTCCTGAGTTTATTTACTGCCATAATAATCCCACTGGATATGTGACTGTATCGGCAAAATCACCTGATAGTTTTCCTATGAAGACAGACAATACCACTGTTATTGCAAGTACAAATATTATTAAAATTTCCCATATTAATTTAATGCCAATATCCGCGGTAAAAGGACAACAAAACATTGACGCCTTAAAAATTGTTTGTAAAAATCAAAATAATCTTGATATTACAATTACCGGAATAACATTAACAGTAAAAGATAAACAAGGTAATCTGATAAATGCTGATAGTATAATAAGCAATATAAAGATAAAAAATAATGCAGGAAATGTTACTTATGCCAGTGTCACCCCTGTTTCAAGCGGAAAAATTTTCGTAGATTTATCATCAGTAACTCCGCAGTTAACTGCTTCTGCATTTTCTCAAATAGAATTCATTGTTTTTTGTGATATTTTAGGAAGTGCTTCAAAGCCGTTTATGTTAGAACTTGAAAACCCGGAAGATATTTTAACAGACCAGCCGGCAACAATACAGGCAGATACAGGAGATTATTTTGGCAATATGAAATCAACGGTTTTATCCATACAGGAACCGCAATTAAATGAAGAAACATATCATAATTTCCCGAATCCGTTTAATCCTGATAAAGAAATAACCCGTATTGAATATTATCTTCCGGCATCTTCAAAAGTAAGTATAAAAATATTTAATTTGGAAGGTAAATTAGTAAAGATAATCATAGAAGATATTTTAAAAAGCAGTGGCTTGCATTATGAAGATATATGGGATGGATTAAATGATAAAGGTAAAAAAGTAAAGTCAGGTGTTTATTTGTGTGTATTAGAAGTTAATGGAAATAAATTTATTAAAAAAATAGCGGTGCTGAGATGAAAATAAATTTACAATTTGCGATTTACGATTTGCGATTGAAAAAACAAAAGAAAAATGCTGTATATTTTATATGTTTGGTTGCAACGTTATTTATTATTTTTTCAATGAATGCCCAATCTGCAACCGGAGATTATGGAACTGACTCTATTTTTTCAACAGGTGTTGGTTCGCGTGCACTTGCTATGGGTGGAGCATTTTCAGCACTTGCAAATGATTCTTCTGCGTGTTTTTATAATCCAGCTGGCTTACAAAACAGTGAAAAACAGCAAATTGCTTTTTTACATTATCCGCTGCTTGCAGATACTTTGTATAATTCAATTACGTATTCATATCCCATACTTGATTTTGGAGCAATAGGGCTTGCCGTATATAGAGTAAGCACGCAGGATATACAAACATACGATGCTTCAGATTTCTTAATCGGAACTATAAATTATGAACAGTATAAAGCCACTCTTGCATATGCAAATAAATTAAATGAGCAATTCATAGCAGGTATTGGCATAAATATAATAAGTTTAAATTTATTAAATGTTAATGCCTATGGATTTGGTGCTGATTTAGGAATAATGTATGAACCATTTGAATTTGTTTCTCTTGCCATAGTTGGACGCAATCTTATTAATCCTTCACTTACCCTTAATACAACAAAAGAAGAATTTCCAAGGGAATATGTTGCCGGAATTGCAATAAAAATACCTATGAAACCAATAAATGTTTATTTGACTTCTGATGTTGTTTTACCGGAAGAAGCAGGTTTAAAAATAAAAGCAGGAATTGAATTGACGGGCTTTGATTTAGCATCTTTAAGAGCCGGCTATGATGGTGATGCACTGTGCCTTGGCGGTGGAATAAAGTTTATGGGAGTATCTTTTGATTATGCCTATCTTTTAAATGAGTATTTTGGTGGCTTGTCCCGTTTTACTGTTTCTTATGATTTTGGATTAACTCTGGAAGAGCAGAAGATAGAAAGAGAAAAAGCATTAAAAGAGCAGGTAAAGAAAATAATAGAGCAGGAATTTAAGAAAAAGGAACTTGCAAAGGCAAAAGAATATTTTGAAAAGGCATTTTCTTTATATAAAAACAATGATTACGAAGATGCATTATCAGAACTTGACAGGGCTTTTGAATGGAACGAAGATTATTCTGAGGCTAAAAAATTAAAGGACTTAATTGTTAAAAAACTTGTTGATAAATATTATAACAAAGGTGTAGAGTATTATAATAAGGGTGACTTAACTTCTGCGTATGAGAATTTTAAAAATGTTGCAGAGGTTGATATAAATTACAAAGAAACAAAAAATTATCTTTCTTTGATTGATAAAAAAATAAAACTAACAGGTGATTTAAAAGAATATTTTTCAAAAGGTGTTGAATTATATGTAAATAGAAAATATGATGATGCCTATGAAATATTTTCAAAAGCACTAAAACTTGCACCTGATAATGCAATGATAAAAACATATTTAAATAAAACAAAAGCACAATTGGCAAAAGTGTCGGGTAGCAAGAAATTAACAGCAGAGCAGACAGACAAAGTAAAAAAACTTTACTATGCAGGCTTAAAGAGTTATACTGATGGTGATTTAGATAAGGCAATTTCAATCTGGAAAGAAGCACTTGCAATAAATCCAGAAGACATTAAAATATTAAAATCAATTGAAAAAGCACAGGCAGAATTAACAGAATTGAAAAAAAGAGGAATAAAATAGAATTGCTGGTTGCTGATTGCTGTTTGTTGATTGGAAAACAAAAGGCAAATACTATAAACAGCATTAATAATGATGCAAAATGCCAGAAAATGAATGGCAAATATTTAGTTAATAATGGAAGGTAAAAATTAAAACAGGAGGAAAAAATGAAAAAACAGGGTTTTAGAAAAGCAAATGAGTATTCAATAGAAGTGCCAAAAGACGCCAAATATTTCTTTCTTATAAGAAAATTCATAGAAAACATTATGAGTGTTGAAAATATTTCAGAAAAAGAAAAAGATGAAATAATTTTGGCTGTTAATGAAGCGTGTGATAAATTATTCAGATTAATTCCGGAAGATTATCCAAATATGAAAGTTGATATCAGATTACGTATAACACCTAAAAAAATACAGGTGACATTGCGTCATAAGGCAGTTACAGAACTTTCGATTTATTTTAAAAAACTTGATGAAGATAAATTTGTGTTACAATCGGTTCAGAATAAAATTGGTGATTATTTGATTGAAAAAAGTTCTGATGAAGTAAATTTTATAACCTCTAAGAAAAAAGGCAAACTTGTAAAAATCATAAAATATAGAAACAGGAGTAAATAATGGCAAAATCAAGTATTAAATGGGAAATATCATTTTTCATAGTTGCTTTTATGGTTGTTGTTATTGGAGTTTTAAGTTTTTTTATTTTAAGAGCGCAAAAACAGGAATTAACAGATGAAGTAAAATTAAGGGGAATAAGCATTGCAAAAAATCTTGCAAATAGTATTTCGGATTTTATTTTAACAGAAGATGAACTTTCAATTGCCAGAATAATATCAGAAACAATGAATAACAAAGGTGTTGAATATGCGCTTGTCGTAGATGAAAGAAATATAATAAAAGCGCATAATAATCTTGAACTGTTAGGAACGAATTACAAAGAACCCAAAAATACAGAAATCTTGGATGAGGGGCAATATAAGATATTATTTTACATAGATGATAAAGACAATAAAAAACTTGATTTTTCTGCACCTGTTATTGCAAAAGGTAAAATAAAACTCGGAACTGTGCATCTCGGAATATCCTATTCTTTAATTGAAGATGTTATAAAAGCAGCATATATAAAAGTAGGAATAATATCTGCACTTGCAATAATAATCGGTATAATAGGTGCATTTATTTTAGGAGTGACAATTACAAAACCAATTGGTGAACTTGCAAATGGTGCAAGGGTTGTTGGCACAGGAAATCTTGATTATAAAATAAAAATAAAATCAAACAATGAACTCGGTGAACTTGCAAATATTTTTAACGTAATGACAGTAAATTTAAAAAAAGCACAGGAGATTATGATTAAACAGCAGCGACTTGAACGCGAACTTGAAGTTGCCAGAGAAATACAGTTGTCTTTAATTCCAAAGGATATCACAAAAATACCGGGCTATGAAATAAGTGCGTTTTATAAATCAGCAAAGGAAGTTGGCGGTGATTATTATGATGTTCTGGCAATTAATAAAGAGAGATTTGGATTTGTTATGGGTGATGTTTCCGGTAAAGGTGTTCCTGCTGCTCTCATAATGACAATGGCAAGGTCAATACTTCATTCCGAAGCATTAAAAAATTTTGACAAGCCGGCAAATGAGACATTGAAATCATTAAATTCAATAATATTTAAAGATATAAAAGATGATATGTTTATAACTATTTTTTATGGTTTGCTTGATATTACAAGAAATATTATTGATATTGCATCAGCCGGGCATAATGATACTCTTGTTTTCAGGGCAAAAAGTGAGAACGTGGAACCATATAATCCAAAGGGGTTCCCAATAGGAACAGACCCGGGCCCAAGGTTTGATAAAGTCATAAAGCATGAAGAAATCCTATTTGAAAAAGGAGATAAACTAATTATTTTCACAGATGGAATAACAGAGGCAATGAATAAAGAAAATAAAGAATATGGGGATATAAGGCTTCTTGATGTTATTAAAAAAAGTGGTAATAAAAATTGTAAAGAATTACTGGATGCAATTATACAGGACGTGCATAGTTTTGTAAATGGCGCGGAGCAGTCAGATGACATTGCTCTTTTGATTCTTGAAAGAAAATAATATTTTTACAGGAGGAAAATATATGAATTTAATACTGGAAGAAAAGAAAAATGCAGATGGAGTTGTAATTGTTTCTGTGAAGGGCTTTATTGATACTTCAACATCTTCTGCTTTTGAGGATGTTATTAAAAAATTATATTCTGAAAGTGCAACAAAAATTATTCTGGATTTAAGTAATGCTGAATTTATAAGTTCTGCTGGCTGGGGAGTTATGATTGCTTATTTGAAAAAAATGAGAAATGGTGGTGGTGATATAAAACTTGCATCAATGAATGAAAAAGTTGAGAGAGTTTTTAAGTTAATGGAGTTTGACAATCTTATTGATTCTTTTAAAACATTAGACGAGGCATTAAAAAGTTACAAAGGTTAAAAATGACCTTGGAAAAGATGACAACAGATAAAAAAAATGATTTTTTGTCTTTAACAGTGCCAGCAGAAAATAAGAGTTTGCAGATCATCAGAAATTTTATTGTTCAATCACTGGAACACAGTTTTAATAAAAATAATGTTTACGAACTTGAAGTCTGTTTAAATGAGATTTGTGAAAATATAGTAAAATACAGTTATGAAGAAAATAAAAATGGTAATATTTTAATTAAAATAAAAATAAAATCAGATATTATAAGAGTTATAATAATAGATACAGGAAAGCCATTTAATATTCTTGAATATCAACCACCTGACAAAGATATGTTAGTTAAAAATGAAATAAAGGGTAAACTCGGTATCAGAACAGTCCAAACAATCTGTGATAAAATTTTATATAAAAGGTTAAAGGAAAAAAACAGGACAGAAATAATAAAGAAAGTAAAATGAGAAATGTTATAAATACATTGCCGGTTGCATATTGCAGATTGGATAATACATTTAAGATGTAAGATTTATGATTTAAAAGACATTGTTTTTAGATTTGAATATTCCAGATTCGAAGATTTTAAGATAAAATTGGTAATTTGCAAGATTTCCTGATTGCCAAATTTGCAGGATTTAAAAGATTAAAAAATTAGTCAATTAGGCAATCAGGAAATTAGGAAATTTGGAAGATTCAATTACTACATTGCCGATTGCCGGTTGTTGATTGTTGATTGGAAAAAAAAAAACTGGATTCCTGCTGGAGTTTACACCTGATTTATTCAGGTGCAGGAATGACAAGAGAGCAAGACAGCGAGATTATTTGTAGGGGCGACCCTGTGTGCCCGCCCGAAAACGACAATTGGCAAATGGCAATTGATAATTAAAATTTCCTCTACCCTGCGGGGCTGTCCATTACCCATAAGTATTAAGAAGCAGGTATACCGCTGATTTTTTCGTAAAAAACGGTTGAGAAAAAGTCATGCAAAGAATTTACAGTCAAAAGTAGGCGAGGCTTACGCAACAACCCTTGGATAGGATTAAGAAGGGC